>Ga0214919_10000154_pt1 | contig 113584 bp, 108 predicted proteins | sample LL1503_MetaG_FD_177994 | JGI IMG/M metagenome (GOLD analysis project Ga0214919, IMG submission 177994) | Freshwater microbial communities from Lake Lanier, Atlanta, Georgia, United States - LL-1503 | ecosystem: Environmental > Aquatic > Freshwater > Lake | place: USA: Georgia | collected...
TGTTTTTTGACTAAAATTTAGAGGTTTCTATTCGGAGAGAATAGAAAAAACTTGGAAAGCCTTAAAACTGGGGGCGAAAAGTGGGTTTTTAGCCCCCCATTTTTTTAATTATGCCATTATTTATTAGTTTTTTCTACCAACTCGTTACTTTTTTTTTCAGTCACGCTTTCTAATTTTGTCATAAATTCTTGTTTTGAAAGTCCGGGATTTATTGGTTCCAAAAATTCTAATGTAATTCTTCCTGGTTTTTTCGGAGTTCCCTTGCCCCAAAAAACTCCTGAATTTAAAGCCGCTGGCACAACTTTTACGCCGATTGAAAGATATAAAGCGGCAATTCCTGCTTGATATGGAAATTTATCGGATTCAACTCCGACGGGAACTCGAGTTCCTTGAGGAAATAAAACTATGCTCTGTCCTTTTGCCAAATAATCTTTTGTTTGTTTGATAAGTGCTTTAAGCGCCTTAGCGCCACCTCTTCTATCAACAATAATTCCGCTCATCACTCTTAAATACCAACCGTAAAATGGGATTTTTAATAATTCTTTTTTAAAAGCATAAGCTGGACGACTAACTATCAAATGCATGATAATTGTTTCCCAAGCTGATTGATGTTTACAGGCTATGATACAAGGTTCTTTAGGTAAATTTTCTAGGCCGATAAATTCATAATCAATTTGGCATAATTTTTTTAACATCCACATCGCACCAATTGCCCAAATTTTTGCCCCATGATCAGCAATTTTGGCGCTTCTAAATATAAACGCCGGAAAATAAATAATTGGAATGATTGCGCCCCATAAATTGAGGAAAATGGTGAAAATTATCGAAGTGATGCGGTTCATAATCTAATTTTGAATTGGTACTTCTTTGAATGGTTTGCCATTAATTAATAAAGTATTGATTTTGGATTTATGATTTTGATCAACATCAATTAGAACTTCGATTTTATCGACTCTTTTTACGGGTTTCTTCATTTTTGGACTAATAAAATATTTCTCAATTCCATATTCAATTCTGCCGTCAGGCTGCATAAAACCTTTAATTGCAACTTCACCATCTTTGAGTTTCTCCGAGTTATCGTAAACAAGTCTTTCTGAAATATAATACTTACCTTTTGGGCGCAAGATTGCATAGATTTCATTATTGTCAGACTTGATTTTGTTTACATCTTTTTCCATGCCAAAATTGTTGCCATAGGAAAAACTGTAAAGCAAATAAATGCCGTTTTCTTTTATTAATTTGGGCTGGTTGGATAATGAAGCTCTTATTAAAACCGTTTCTGCTTTTGGGCTGGATAAATTTTTATTTTCAAAGGCAAACCAAGTTAAAAAAGTAAAAACTTGCAGCAGAATTAACAAAAGAAATTTCCTAATTTTTCTGTTAAATGTCATCGCCTTAATCATTGTAGATTTGTCTTCTTTGGACAGAAGCTAGTTTGCGAAGCAAGAAAAAAAATGGAAACTGGTGCCGATTGAGAGAATCGAACTCCCGACCCACTGTTTACAAGACAGTAGCTCTACCTCTGAGCTAAATCGGCATTTTAAGAGGCGAGAAACTATTTTTGCGCAAGAAAAACTGCAAGGAATTTTTCCAAATTCTTTTAATATATATACCAAATTAACTATCTCTTGATAGCCATAACTTTGTCTTTTTGGTAAAAATTTGCTCAGAAATACTTCGTTAGCGCTATCAAGAGATAGTTAATTTGGTATATTCCTATTCAATTATAGAAATAAAAAAACCGGATCAACTTTTTGGCTGATCCGGTTTTTAAACTCAGTTAAAAGTAATTAAATTACTTTTTAGCAGGAGCTTCAACAGCAGCTGGAGCAGCAGCTTCTTCAGTTTTCACTTCAGCTTTTTTAGCTTTTTTATGAGCTTTTTTAGCGGCTTTAACTTCAGGTTTAGCTTCAGCAACTTTAGCATCAGCTTTAACTTCTGCAGTTTTAACTTCAGCTTTAGCAGCTACTGGAGCAGCGGCTTTAACTTCAGCTTTAGCAGCTACTGGAGCAGCAGCTTTAACTTCAGCTTTAACAGCTTGAGCTTGAGCAGCAGTTGCGAAAAGAGAAACTGCAGCAATGATCAATGAAATTTTTTTCATTTTATTTATACACCAAATTGGTTTTGAGAGGCTAATCATTTCTGATTAGTTTCTTTCGATAATTATTAAGCTTAGCAGCTTTTAAAGGGCTGCGGGCAAAAATAACAGAAAGGCGGGCGGCAAAATATGGACCCAAATTTGTTTGTCAAATTAAAAGTGAATCACTTTTTGGTAAGCATCTAAAACCGCTTCATGCATCATTTCTGACATTGTTGGATGAGCAAAAATTGTATGCATTAAATCTTCTTCGGTTAATTCTGCCTGTTTCGCGATTACATAACCTTGAATCATCTCAGTAACTTCAGCGCCAATTAAATGCGCACCTAAAAGCTCACCAGTTTTTTCATCAAAAATAACTTTAATTAAACCTTCGGTTTCACCCATCGCAATTGCTTTGCCATTCGCCATATAAGGAAAACGGCCGACTTTGATTTTCTTACCAGCAGCAATTGCTTTTTTCTCAGTCAAACCAACAGAAGCGATTTGCGGCATTGAATAAGTGCAACCCGGAATATTTTCTTTTTTGATCGGGTGAATTTTTTTGGCATCATGTTTACCCATTTTGCTGGCGATTTTTTCAGCAGCAATAACACCTTCGTGAGATGCTTTGTGAGCCAGCCAAGGAGCGCCAGCAACGTCGCCAATTGCAAAAATATTGGCATCAGCAGTTTCTAAATAACCATTAATTTCGATATTGCCTTTAACCACTTTTACTTTGGTTTTTTCTAAACCTAAATTTTCAGTATTGGCAACAATTCCAACTGCCATTATAACTTTTTCAGCAGTAATTTCTTCCAATTTTCCAGCGATTTCAACTGATGCAGCAACTGATCCTTTGCCTTTTTTCAAAGATTTAAGTGCTGCAGAAGTATGAATTTTAATGCCTTGTTTTTCGAAAGATTTGTGTGCCAATTTTGAAATTTCTTCATCTTCAACTGGAAGAATATTTTCTGCCATTTCAATTAATGTAACTTCTGAACCCATGTTTTTGTAGAATGAAGCGAATTCGCAACCAATCGCGCCCGAGCCAACAACCAACAAAGATTTTGGCAAAGCTTTTGGGGTCATTGCTTCGCGGTAAGTCCAGATATTTTCCACATCAGGTTCCATGCCGGCAATCACGCGCGCGCGCGCTCCTGTTGCGATGATGAAATAAGCAGCTTCAACTTGCGCAACTTCTTTATTATCTTTTGAAACCGAGATTTTTTTTGAATCTAAAAATTTGGCAAAGCCATCAATAACTTCGATTTTATTTTTCTTCATCAAGCCACCAATTCCACTACTTAATTTTTTAGAAACGCTGCGTGAACGTTCAATAATTTTAGCAAAATCAAAAGTAATTTTTTCAGCGGCAAAGCCATATGATTCAAGGTTATGCAACATATGATGAACTTCTGAAGATTTCAAAAGTGCTTTGGTTGGAATGCAACCCCAGTTCAAACAAATTCCGCCTAAATGATTTGCTTCAACAATACCAACTTTTAATCCAAGTTGAGCGGCGCGAATTGCAGCTACATAGCCGCCCGGACCAGCACCAATAACACAAAGGTCGAACTTTTTTGCAACAACTGTCATATTTTATGTAGAAAAAATTGAAGGGATAAGAAGAGTGAGTGGAAGTTATGTTTTGGTCTTTCAAAACTCAAATATTTTTCTTGAAGATTGTATGGACGCCGTCGCAGGAAGAGGTCCATACGATCTCATCAAAAACAATCATCAACATTATGTCCGCAGAAATTGAAAATTTGATCAGCCAGGTTGAAACCTCACTGGCTTTGATTAAGAGGTGTCTTTGAGCCGGAAAAAATTAAAGAAAAATTAATAGAATTAAATCAAAAATCAGAAGATCCTGAACTGTGGAATGATAAAACAGAAGCACAAAAAATTCTTAAAGAGAAATCAATTTTAGAAACCAAATTAAACCAATTTCTGGCAATTGAAACCAGCTTAAAAGATAATCGTGAATATGCAGAATTAGCAAAGTTGGAAAGTGATTTGCAGCTTTTAAAAGATATTGAAAAAACTTTAATTTATCTAAAAAAAGAATCCGACAGTTTTGAAGTTGAATGTTTGTTTTCTGGCGAAACCGATTTAAATAATTGCTTCGTTGACATCAATGCTGGCGCTGGCGGAACTGATTCTTGTGATTTTGGCGTGATGTTACTTCGTATGTACGAAAGATTTGCCAATTCCAAAAAATTTAAAGTCGAAATTGTCAACATTTTAGATGGCGAAGAAGCTGGAATTCGCAGCGCTACAATGAAAATTTCAGGACGTTTTGCTTATGGTTGGATGAAGATGGAATCAGGAGTTCACCGCTTGGTTCGCATCTCGCCATTTAATGCTAATGGAAAAAGACAAACCAGCTTCACATCAGTTTGGGTTTATCCCGAAATTGATGATGAAATTGAAATCACGATTGAAGAAAAAGATTTGCGCGTCGACACTTTCCGCGCTTCTGGCGCTGGTGGACAACATGTTAATAAAACCGATTCTGCTGTGCGCATGACGCATTTGCCAACCAATATTGTTGTGCAATGTCAAAGTGATCGCTCGCAAATTCGCAATCGCGCCGAATGTATGAAAATGCTGAAATCGCGGCTTTTCGATTTGGAAATGAAAAAGAAAAAAGAAGCACAATCGCTTTCAGAATCAGTTAAAACCGACAATAGTTGGGGTCATCAAATTCGCTCTTACGTGTTGCATCCTTACCAATTGGTGAAAGATTTACGCACTGATTATGAAACTGGAAATATTCAAGCCGTTTTAGATGGCGAAATTGAAGGTTTTATTAAAGCTGCTTTGGCAGAAAGTTTAAAAAAATGAATGAAAAATTAGTTAAATTGCAAACTCTTTTTGAGCTAAAAAACTTCGCATTTCTCTAAATTTTTGAAAAAAATTTAATTTATTTATGCGCTGCCCATTTTGTGGAAATATGGAAACCCAAGTTAAAGATAGTCGCATTTCTGATGATGGCGAATCAATCAAGAGAAGGCGTTATTGTGCTGCTTGTGATTCTAGATTTACAACTTACGAGCGCGTGCAATTGCGCGAAATTTTGGTGATTAAAAAAAATGGCGAGAAGAAAATTTTTGATCCGGAAAAATTGAAAAAATCAATTGAAATGGCGGTGCGCAAAAGGCCGGTTTCTGAGCTTCAGGTTGAAAAATTAGTGAATAATATTGTGCGCCAATTGGAGATGGAAAGTGAAACTGAAATTGCTTCATCAAAAATCGGCGAAATGGTGATGATGGCGCTGGAAAAGCTGGATAAGGTTGCTTTTGTGCGTTTTGCTTCGGTTTATAAAAATTTTGAAAAAGCTGATGATTTTCAAAAATTTATTAAACAGGTGGTGAAACAATGAGCAAAGATATTACGGAAGCTTTGCGCTTCTATCTCGATAATAATTTAGATGAAGTGGTTGCAGAAAATCCGCAAAATTATTTTGCACAAAAAGACAAAATAAAAAAACCAATCGAAACAAAAAAACCTGTAGCTTCAAATACGCCACCAATTCAAAATTTTGTTCGACCACAATTTTCAACAAGCGAGGCACTTTCAACTTTGGCTAAAAAATCTTTACAAATTCCGGCTTCAGATCAAAAATTTCAATCATTAAATGAAATTGTAGCCAAGGCTAAAAAAGCTGCTGATGCGGCGCAAAATCTCGCTGAATTACGCAAAGCAGTCGAAAATTTTGATGGCTGTAATTTAAAAAAAATGGCGACAAATACAGTTTTTTCTGACGGCAGTTCTAATTCGAAAATAATGGTTATTGGCGAAGCGCCCGGAAATCATGAAGATTTGCAAGGCATTCCATTTTGCGGCGATTCCGGAAAAGTTTTGGACGACATGTTTCGCGCCATCAACATGACGCGCAAAGAAAATTTCTATATTACCAATGTGATCTTTTGGCGACCACCCGGAAATCGCCGCCCGACTGATGAAGAATTAGCAATTTGTCGCCCTTTTGTGGAGCGTCATATTCAACTTTTAAATCCGGAAGTTTTGGTTTTAGTTGGCGCAACTTCAATGGCGGCGGTGCTTGGAATTCACGATCCAATCGGTCAAGTGCGCGGAAAATTTATGGATTACGCGCCGAAATTTTTATCGCGTCCAATCAAAAGTTTCACGATTTTTCATCCATCTTATTTAATGCGCCAATCTTCTAAGAAAAAAGTGGCGTGGCTTGATATGTTGGCGCTGGAAGAATTTTTAAAAACTAAAAAATAATGCAAAAACAACTTTTACCCGTTGGATTTTACGATCTGCTTTTCGATGAAGCGGAAAAAAATCATGAAAATATTAACACAGCTTTAGGCGCGTTTTTAAAGGCTGGATATCGTTTGGTGAAAACTCCGCTTGTTGAATTTGAAGATAGTTTTTCCAGCGAAGAAATGAAAAATTCTTTTCGTGCAACCGATGTTATTTCGGGGAAAAATCTGATTTTTAGAAATGATATTACGCTGCAAATTTCACGACTTTTGGCAACGCGTTTAAAAGAAGAAAAATTGCCCTTAAAACTTTGTTATGTTGGTGATGTGCTTTGTGCAAAAAGCGAAAATCTTTATGCTGATCGTCAACAAACCCAAGTTGGAGTTGAGTTGATAGGCTGCGACAAAGAAAAATCAAATTTAGAAATTGTTGAAACTTTGTTGATCGCGCTAAAAAAATTAGAGATGAAAAATTTATTAATTGAATTTTCTTTGCCCAATTTTTTAGGAATTTTTTTGGATGAAATTGGAATTAAAGAAAAAGTTGAGCTTCGCGAAGCAGTGATGAAAAAAAATCTTTCAATTGTCAAAAATTTTGCTGGCAAAAATGCTGAAATAATCAGCAAAATCGCCACTTCCAACGATGATTTGGAAAATCTGGTTCAAGAAATTTCAGCGCAAATTAAATCACCAAAAATTGTGGAAGAGTTAGAAAAAGCTCAAATGATTTCGCAATTTTTGAAAGAAAAATTTTCCGAGGTAAAAACGCGTTTTGATTTATTTGGTGATCATGAATCTTCATATCACAGTGGAATTTCTTTTGATGTTTTTAGCGGCGATTTTTCTTACGCAATTGCGCGCGGCGGAAGATATGAAATTGAAAAACTCGATGCAGTTGGAGCGACAATTTATATGAATCGTTTGCGCAGAATTGGGTAGAAATCTATAAGCCAAAAACTTTTTGAGCAGTTCCAAATAAAGCCAAAAGCCCACTCATGATGACCGAAATTTTGATTATGATGTGAGATTCCATGAGTTTCATTTCAGTTCTGACGAGAGCAAATTCTTGTCTAACGAGAGCAAATTCTTGCCTCATTTCTTTTCTGACTAAAGCAAATTCAGATTCGTTTTTTTTCTCCAAATCCAAAACATCTTTTTTTGTTGCTAAATTACTTTCATTTAATTCCGTAACAATTTCGGCATGAGTTTCAGCTTGTTCTTGTGTGAAGCCGACTTTTTTAAGGCGGTGCATGATTTCGATTTGTGTGAGTGGATGTGGCATAGTTTGTAGTGATAGCATAAGTTGGTGGAACTTAAGGGTTAATAATTTTGATCGCAACTTGGTGGTTAGTTACGACAAAAATTATTTAACCAAAAAAATTTGTCAAATAATAACTACAACCATTTATTACGTTTGAAAACCCAAATCGTGGCAATTGAAGCTACTGCCATCAGCGTTAGCGCGAAAGGATAACCCAACATCCAATCTAATTCCGGCATGATTTTGAAGTTCATTCCATAAATGCTCGCGATCAATGTTGGTGGCATAAAAATCAAAGAGGCAACAGTGAAAATTTTGATAACCTTATTTTGTTCAATATTAATCAAACCAATAAAGCTGTTTTGCAGATATTCTAAACGTGTGAAATTGAAATTGGCGTGCTCAATTAGTGAGTTGATGTCTTTTACGATAATGCGTAAACGGTTGTAATTTTCGACCATCAAATCTTCATTTCTATGAAGCGAAGAAATCACGCGCTGCTTATCAAACAATGCTTCGCGCAATGACATTGTTAATTCCTGACATTCATTAATCCGCAAAATCATCTTTTCATCGAGATTTTGATTATAATTAATTTTTCTGCTGATTTCAGCGGTATAGCGCGAAACTGATTCAATTAAATCAGCATCAAAATCAACGCGCGCTTCCATCAAGGCGATTAAAATTTTTGACGGATTAGAAAAAATCGCTGGAAATTGTTTAATTTTTTTAATGGTTTCAGAAATCACTTTGCTTTCAAAATAACGCAAACTGGAAAGCACTTTTTCAGTGACGATAAATGAAATTTCGCTTTCTTCTAATTTGCTGGTTTGCGGAATTAAATTAATGAAAGTCGAGTTGATTTTAATGATGCCAGAATTTTCTAAATAGCGCGAACTAGTTTCGATTTCTTCTTGTTGTTGGCGGGTTGGGAAAGTGATTTTGTAAAATTCTTCAACCTGTTTAATTTCGTCAATTGTTGGATTTTGCAAGTCAATCCAAACCGCTTGCGCTAAATCTTCCACTTCATCGAGAGAGAAAACTTTTTGCTGATTATATTCTGGCAGGTGAAAAATTCTGATCATAATCTAATCCTTTTTAAAAACTTGTTCCAAAACTAAATCGGAAATTCTGGGTTTGATCATAAACTTCACGCTTGGCGACTTTAGCAAAATCCAGACGGATTGGGCCCAAAGGCGAAGACCAGGCGAGACTAAAGCCATAAGATGAACGTAGAGATCCGGAATCTGCAACTTGAGTTCCTTTTTTACTGATTGAGTCAACTCCTTTTACCGTGCCATTATCGCTAAAGAGAATACCGTTAATTCCCAATTCTTTTGGCAAACCAAGCGGGAAGCGAAATTCTGCGGTTCCGACATAATAAATTTTACCACCGATTACGCCGCCGCCAACTGCGCTGCCATTGGTTAAAGCGCGTGGTCCAATACCAGCATATTGGAAACCGCGGAAGTTGTTGCCTCCTAAAAAGAAACCGTAATTGCTACGAACTCCAGTTCCGTCAACTGCCTCAATCGCACCACCGCGAACCAAAAATTTCAAGATAAAATCTTCGCTAAAAGTTGGTAAATAATATCCGGCTGAACCTTCGTGTTTAATAGTTTTGATATCGCCACCCAAGCCGGAATATTCCTGACTTCCTGAAAGATAATAACCGTTTTTCGGATTCATGCTGTTGTCGCGTTTATCATAAAGAAGGCTTTGACCGACGGCGGAATTTACGAAACTGCCTTCCAAATTTCTCACGCCTAAAGTTGCAGCTGAGTCAACATTACTGATGGTTTGTTGACTTAAAGAATAGTGAATTTGATGTGACAAAAATTCGGTGATTGCGTAATTTCCACGAAAAGTTGCGCCGCTAGAATCTTGATCGTAAATCAAGGTATTACGTTTATTTTGTTGATATTTGAAAAGGTCAAAACCGACATCAATTTGGCGATCCATGAAATAAGGTTTGGTGTAATTTATTTCGCCAGTAAAATTGCTATAAGATTTTTGGATATTTAGACCCAATTCCTGACCCGTTCCATTCAAATTGCGCTCTTTGATTCCAGCGTTGGTCGTAACTTTATTTACGGTTGAATAACCAAGTCCTAAATTTAATTCGCCGGTTTTTTTCTCTTTTATTTCAATTTCCAAATCGACCTTGTCACTGTTGCCGAGCCTTTTGGTATTGAAAGTAACTTTTTCAAAAAATCCGAGATTTTCCAAGCGTTGTTTTGAACGGTTGATTTTAGTGATATTGTAAGGATCGCCTTCGCGCAGGCGTAACTCGCGGCGAATAACTTCATCCAAAGTTCGAGTGTTTCCGGTAATGTGGATTTGATTTATATAAATGCGCGGAGTCTCGTTAATTACAAAATCAATATTCATGATTTTTTTCTCGCGGTCACGTTTTAAAACTGGTTCAATATTGGCGAAGGCGTAAGATTTTTCTGACAAAATTTCGACCATTTTTTCAACGGTTTTTTCAATTAATTCTGAGTTAAAAACTTTGTCTTTTTTAATCAGAATTTCTTTTTCTAAAATACTAGCATCAAGCTTTTCGATGTGATTAACTATATTTACTTCTCCAACGTTATATTTAATGCCTTCTTCGAGTAAGAAAGTTATGAAAAATTTATCTTTGGTTGGTGCGATTTGAGCAATTGAAGAAATCGCAGCAAAATCAGCATAGCCTTTAGAGCCATAAAAGCGGCGTAATTTTTCTTTATCAAATTCAACGCGGTCAGAATCATAAGTGTCAGCGGAAGATAAAAATTTCCACCATTTGCTGCGCGCCGTTGTAATTTCTTCGGATAATTTCTTATCAGGATAAGCTTCATTGCCCACGAAATAAATATCGGCGATTTTGGCTTTTGATCCTTCAAAAATATCAAAAATCAACTCAATTCTATTTTGTTCTTTTTGAATAATTTTTGGTTCAACTTTGGCTAAAAATCGTCCGGATTTTAAGTAAATATCATTGATGCGCTTGAGATCATTTTGCAATTTTGCTTTTGTGAAAACCGAGCGTTTTTTTAAAGAAATTTCACTTTGTAAAGCTTCATCTTCAATCTTTTTATTTCCGACAATTTTAACATCGGAAATTATTGGATTTTCTTTTACTTCAACAACAACCTGATCATTTTCGTGGTAAATTTTTGATTCAGAAAAAAGATCAGATTCATAAAGTTTTTTTAATGAATTCTGAACTGCTTTTTCCAAGCCTTTTTCTAAGGCATCAATATCGAGATAAGAATTTATGGTTTCTTCATCAATTCTTTCATTTCCCTTGATAATAATGGCTTTAAGAGTGTTTTTTTTAACCGGTTTATCTTTGGCAAAAGCAGAAAAATTGCACAAAAAAAACGGCAAAAACAGAGACAGGAACAAAGTTGTTTTTGCAGAGTTTTTTAGCATTTATTTTGCTTATCATGTAGAGTGTTGGGAAGGAAGATTTCATTTAACATATTTTGCAGTTTTTATGATTTCAACACCTTAAACCAGACGCAATTCCATTCTGGCTTAACGCAAAAAAAATTTGACTTTTGCAAAAAAAACCTGACTATCTCGCCCGCTTATCTAAGCGATATAACCGTTCCTGCATGGCTAATAATAACTAAACGACGGATATGTTGCGATTTTTATCTCTCACAGCTTCAGTGTTTTTACTACTCATTTCTTCAGCGTTGGCGTTTAAAGCTGCACCAAGAAACCACATTCAAATTGTAGGCTCATCAACTGTTTATCCTTTTACAGCGGTGATTGCCGAAGCTTTTGGACGAGATACCGAATTTAGAACTCCAATCGTAGAATCAACCGGAACTGGCGGCGGCTTTAAACTATTTTGTTCGGGAATTGGCTTTAACTATCCTGATTTTTCCAATGCTTCCAGAAAAATTGAACCCAGCGAAATTAAAAAATGTGCCGAAAAAGGCATTGAAGGAATTGTTGAAATCAAAATCGGTTATGACGGAATTGTGCTTGCCAACTCAGTTGCCGGAACAAAATATAATTTAACCAAAGAGCAGATTTTTTTAGCTTTAGCACAACAAGTTCCAAGCAAAGATGGAAAATTAATTGCCAATCCTTACCAAAAATGGCAGGATATTGATGCCAGATTGCCAGCAATAAATATCGCAGTTTACGGTCCGCCAACAACTTCTGGAACAAGAGATGCCTTTGTTGAATTGGTTATGGAAGAGTCTTGTTCAAAAATGAAAGAATTTGCCGACGCTTTTCCTGATTCAAAAATCCGCAAGAAAAAATGCCATGTCATCAGAAGTGACGGCAAATTTATTGAAGCTGGTGAAAATGATAACCTGATCGTACAAAAATTAAAAAATGATAATAATGCTTTAGGAATTTTCGGCTTCAGTTTTTTAGAAGAAAATCATGACACAATTCAAGCGGCAACAATTAATAATGTTATTCCGAGCTTTACTAATATTGTTTCTGGAGCCTATCCGGTTTCACGCCCGCTTTTCATTTATTTCAAAAAAGAGCATCTGAATCTGATTTTAGGAATGCGAGAATTTGTGCAAGAAATAATCAGCAAAAACACGATTGGCGCTGACGGTTATCTGCTGCAAAAAGGCCTCATCCCGTTAACTGATTTAGAGCTTAAAAAAGTGCGGGACGAGGTGATGAATAATCTTAATTGATTTTTCGTTAGTGTTTTTGGAGTTCTTCGCTTAGTCGATCTTTTTTAAGACCGATTTTGTGGTAGATTCCTTGTCTTAACTACTAAATATCTAACTAACATGATCTTTATTCCACTCGCAGTGTTAGTTACGTTATCTGTAGTTTCTTCATTGAGCTAAGGTAACATAATCGTCTTTTCCTTTATGGAAAGATGAGGGGTTTATCCAAGCGATAACTTCTTTTCACGAGGCCCGTCACAAGAAAGCTTGTGGCGGGTTTTTCTTATACCTAGCTCAAAGTTTTCTATTTAAGAATTAAGAATAATGAATTAGACACTGTTAGCTAATTAATTTTATTCCATATTTAGCCCTATTTTGGCTTATTTTTTAGTAAAATCTTACTAAAAAAGCGCTCAAAATATGTCAAAATCTGAAATAAAATTAATTAACTAACAGTCTCTAAGAATTGATAACTTGGTTCAAATCACATTTTAAAATACACATTTCCATGGAAGAAAAATTCATCAAAGTTACTGGCGCGAAAGAACATAATTTAAAAAATGTAAATATCGAAATTCCAAAAAATCAGCTTGTTGTTGTTACGGGTTTAAGCGGTTCAGGAAAATCTTCTTTGGTTTTTGATACTATTTATGCTGAAGGTCAGCGCCGTTTTATTGAAAGTCTTTCATCTTACGCCCGTCAGTTTTTAGACATGCAAGACAAGCCTGATGTTGAATCAATCACTGGTCTTTCACCATCAATTGCAATTGATCAAAAAACTACTTCTAGAAATCCGCGCTCAACAGTTGGAACTGTTACTGAAATTTACGATCACTTTCGCTTATTATTTGCCCGCGTTGGCGTTCCGCATTCGCCAGAAACCGGCTTGCCGATTGAAAGCCAGTCTGCTTCGGTGATGGTTGATAAAATTTTACAATTACCGAAAAAAACTAGAATTTATTTACTTGCTCCAATCGTCCGTGGTCAAAAAGGCGAATATCGCAAAGAGATGATGAACGCCCGCAAACAAGGCTTCCAACGCATTAAAGTTGACGGAAAAGTTCACGATTTAAACGAAATTTTACCACCGCTAGATAAAAATAAAAAACATGACATCGAAATTATTGTTGATCGCGTTGTAGTTTCTGACGATCTCGGCAACCGCTTGGCCGACTCAGTTGAAACAGCTCTAAAAGCTTCTGAAGGTTTGCTTTATGTAGAAATTGTCAGCCTTCCTGAAGGCGTAAAATCAACTCATAAAGCCGGAGATGTTTTGGTTTTTAGTGAAAAATTTTCTTGCCCAGTTTCTGGTTTTACAATTTCCGAAATCGAGCCGCGTTTATTTTCTTTCAACTCGCCATTTGGTGCTTGCAAACATTGTGATGGTCTTGGAACTGAACTTTATTTCAGCGAAGATTTGGTTGTTGAAGATGAAAATTTAACTTTGCGCCAAGGTGCAATTTCAGTTTGGCAAGGCGTGCAAGAACGCTTTTACCAACAGGTTTTGCAGGCAATGAGTTTGCATTATAAATTTAGTCTTGATGTTCCTTTTAAAACTTTAACTCCGGAAGTTAAAAAAATTATTTTCTATGGAACCGGAACGGACGAAGTTGAAATTAAAATCGAAGATGGACTGAAGGCAATTAAAGTTAAAAAGTCTTTTGAAGGCGTGATGAACAGCTTGAAAAAAAGATATTTAGAAAGCGAAAGCGAATCAATGCGTGATGATTTAGCGAAATTTCAAACTCTAAAAACCTGCGAAAAATGCGAAGGACATCGTCTGAATGAAGAAGCTTTGTCGGTAAAAATTGCTGGTCTTCACATTGGACAAGTTAGCAGAATGTCGATCGAAAAATCAGTTGATTGGTTCAACGAATTGGAAACCAAATTAACTTCAATGCAAAACCAAATTGCCGAAAGATTGCTTAAAGAAATCACGCGCCGCTTGGGTTTTTTACGCAATGTTGGTTTGGAATATTTAACTATTAATCGCGAAGCCGGAACTTTATCTGGCGGCGAAGCGCAGCGTATTCGTCTGGCCTCACAAATTGGTTCTGGGCTTTCCGGAGTTTTGTATGTACTTGACGAACCTTCAATTGGTCTGCATCAATCTGATAACGATAAGTTGATTACAACTTTGAAAAACCTGCGCGATTTAGGAAATTCAGTGATTGTAGTTGAGCATGATGAAGAAATGATGCGCGAGGCTGAATATTTAATCGATGTTGGTCCGGGAGCCGGAATTCATGGTGGCGAAATTATTTCTGCTGGCTTGCCAGACTATGTAATTAATGATCCAAAAAGTATTACTGGTCAATATTTAAGTGGCAAAAAACAAATCGAAATTCCAAAAAAACGCCGCAAAATTGATCCAAAAAAAGTTATTACTTTGAAAGGTGCGACTATCAACAACTTGAAAAATGTTACGTTAAATTTGCCACTTAAAATTTTCACCGCAATTTCCGGAATTTCAGGCGGCGGAAAATCAAGTTTGATCATCAAAACGCTTTATCCGGCGTTAAATAAAATGATCAATAAATCAAAAGCAGTTCCAGGGCCTTTTGAAGCTTTAATTGGCGCCCATTTTATTGATAAAATTATTGAGATTGATCAATCGCCAATTGGACGCACTCCGCGTTCAAATCCTTGTACTTACGTTGGCGCTTTCACTTTTATCCGTGAATTTTTCACCGCTTTGCCGGAATCAAAATCACGTGGTTACAAAGTTGGTAGATTTTCTTTCAACGTGAAAGGTGGGCGTTGCGAAACTTGCCAAGGCGATGGTTTGATTAAAATCGAAATGCATTTCCTTCCTGATGTGTATGTACGTTGTGATACTTGTCACGGCAAACGTTACAATCGCGAAACTTTAGAAATTAAATATAAAGGCAAATCAATTTCTGATATTTTAGAAATGACCGCTGATGATGCGGCTATTTTCTTTTCTAGCATGTCGCATATTTACGATAAATTTAAATCTTTATGCGAAGTTGGTCTTGGCTATATGAAAATCGGTCAAAGTGCCACAACGCTTTCTGGTGGCGAGGCGCAGCGAATTAAATTGGCGAAAGAATTAAGTAGAAAAGCTACTGGTGACACGCTTTATATTCTTGATGAACCAACTACAGGTTTACATTTTGAAGATATTAGCAAGTTACTAAAAGTTCTGCATACTTTGGTTGACGCTGGAAATTCAATTTTAGTAATTGAACATAATCTCGACGTTTTGAAAACCGCAGATCATATCATTGATATTGGTCCATGCGGTGGTGAAAAAGGTGGTTATATTGTTGCTGAAGGAACTCCGGAAGAAGTTGCGAAAAATAAAAAATCGGTAACCGGAAAATATTTAGCGAAGATTTTAAAATAGTTAACCAAAAATGAGATGTAATGTTGAGCCTGTCAAATCATGCTTCGACAGTCTCAACATTACGTTGAGTAGCTTCTTTTAATAAAATTCATAAAGAAATAATGTTTAACAGCTCCCTTCAAGAAGCCATTATAGCTTGCTCAATCCTAGTGCAAAAGCGTATGGATGAATTACTTCCCGAAGAGTTTCATGATTCAAAATTAGTTGAAGCAATGCGCTACAGCGCTCTTTCCGACGGCAAAAGAATTCGCCCATTTCTAGTAATTGCCTCGGCACAGATTTTTGGAATTCCGCCTTTAGTTTCCCTAAATTCCGCAACGGCGATGGAATTTGTGCATGTTTATTCTTTGATTCATGATGACTTGCCGGCGATGGATAATGATGATGTGCGTCGCGGCATTCCGACATGCCACAAAAAATTTAATGAAGCGACCGCGATTCTTGCGGGTGATGCCTTGCTGACTTACGCATTTGAAATTTTAACTGATCCAGCAACTCACAAAGAAACCTCGGTGCGTTTAGAATTGGTAAAAACTCTAGCCAAAGCTGCAGGATTTATGGGAATGGCGGGTGGACAAATGATGGATTTAGAAAAAGCCGACCAAAGAATTTCTAACGAAGAATTAGCAAAATTACATCGTTTGAAAACTGGCGAACTTTTTATGGCTTCCGCTGAAATGGGTGCGATTTTGGGTCACGCTGGAATTGACCAAAGACACGCGCTACGCAATTTTGCTCATGATTTGGGTTTGGCTTTCCAGATTAAAGATGATATTTTAGATCATTATGGAATCAGTATTGGCAAGGTTGAAATTGATGAAACGGTTCATAAAAAACCAAAAGAAAATGCCAGCATTGTTGATGTTTTAGGAATGGAAATGGCGCAAAAACAATTGGAATTATTAAGAGATCAATCGATTGCGCATTTGAAAGTTTTTGGAGCGAAAGCGTCGCTTTTGGTGGAGTTGGTGAATTTTGTGATTATGAGAGAAAAATAACTTTTTCGACAAAATTTTGTTATTTCTAATTCGGCTGCGTAATCTTTTTCAAGCTCACCAAATTTCCCCTGATATTTTTCAGAGATTCCCTAATTCTTTTTCTAACTAATGGATCAATTGCTGAAATTTTTATCTTAGAAAAATCTCTAATTTTCGCTGTTGGATCAATTGGGGCATCGGTTTCAATTTTCGGCTCATTTTTCGGATCAATAAACTCTTCAATTGTATGATCTTCTAATCTAGTTGCTTCGGGGATTTTATCATCATGAACTATTTTTGAAACCAGCTTTTCATCGGATAAAATAATATCTAAATCTTCTTCCTTGTGATCATTATGTTTTCTTTTTTTCAAAAGCTTCTGCAATCCCGCAACTGTGTATCCTTCTTCGTATAAAAACTTTTTGATTCTTTTCAAAATCTTCAACTGCTTGTTGTAATAATAACGCCTTTTTCCGGCGCCGATTTCGGGTTTTATTTGCGGAAAATTCTCTTCCCAAAAACGAATAACATGAGTTTCAACTTTTAATTCTTTAGCAACTTCACCAATCGATCTTTTACGATCGACCCCAAGATCATCTGCTAATTTTTGTACTTCGTGAGCAATGTTGTGAAGCATTTTAGGTAAACCTTTTCTTATATTCCAAAGCGAAATGTTTAATGATCACGCCGCAAATTGCGGTTAGAGGAACTGCTATTAAAACTCCGAAAAAGCCGAATAAAACACCGAAAACAAATAATCCGAAAATCAACCAAACTGGGTGCAAACCAATTTTGGCACCGATTAATTTTGGGGTCAGGAAATTTGATTCAATAACCTGACCAAAAACGAAAATTAGCGAAATGATGGTAATTTGCGCGACATCAAAACCCCATTGAAATAAAGCAACAATAATTGCAATTGTAACGCCGCACAACATTCCAAAAAAAGGAATAAAAGAAAATAATCCGGTTAAAAGTCCGATTAAAAATCCAAAATTAAGACCGTTGAAACTTAACAGAATAGAGTAAATCAAACCCAAAATCAGGCAAACATTAAATTGACCACGAACGTAGAAAGATAATGTTTTATCTATATCTAAAGCAATTTTGCGAGTTGAATTGGCAACTTGGCGCGGCAAATAATCGCCGATTTTTTTGATTAAAATTTTCCAGTCTTTTAAGAGATAAAAAATCAGAATCGGAGTAATAAAAATCAGAGATAAAATATTGATTAATGTCAGCGAAGAAGTGACGGCGTTGTTGACAATATTTTTTGATAAATCGACAAATTTGGCAGTAATTTGTTCATTCGATAATAAATGCGATAAATCTTTATCGATTCTAAAGCCAACGCCATCAAGAATTGAAAGCGCTTTCGGATAAAAATCATGTAAAATAATTTGAAAATATCCAGGCAAAGCGGTGAATAAGTCAGTGAATTGGGCGCAAAGAATTGGCAGTAAAATTGTGCCAAGCGTGATTAAAATTGTAAGGAATAATCCTAGAATTAAAGATGTGGCAAGTGCGCGCGACATTTTGTATTTTTTACAAAAGAAATCGACGATTGGATCTAAAAAATAAGCGATGATGAATGAGCAGATAAAGGGCGTTAACACTGATTTCACCAAATAAATCAACCAGCAGAAAATAGCAAAAATTACAACTATTGAAATAAGTTTGTCTTTTAATTTCATGAATTACTTAGTTATTTAAAACGTAAAGGTTGTCAGTTTTTTTAATTAAATTTATTCCAACTTTCATAAATTCTTGCACAATATCAGTGCCGTTATTTGGGTAATTTACTGTGATCACAGCCATATCGCGCGAGATTGATTCGATATTAATTTGCGTCACCAAATTACTATTTTCGATGCGGCTTTTTGCAATCATCCAATTGCTCAAAGTTGAAACTGGAATCTTAATTTTAACTGAACTGGAAGTGGCTTTGTTTTCGGCATTTTGTGAAGAAACCAAATAGTCGATTGTTTTGTTAGCAACTTTTTCTAGCAAGGCATCAAAACTTAATTGATCAACATTAACGAAGTTTAATTTGACCTGTTTTTTCTGTAATTTTCTTAAATAAGTGACACTGATATTTACTTTATTTTCAATTTCATCGTAAGAGAAAAATAAGGCGTAAACTGATTCAGATTTATATTTAAAAAGCAGCGGTTCAATCGCCACGTAATCAAGCAAAGCAATATTGATTGAACTTATAACTGCGATATTGCTTAAATCCGCATCCGGTACTACGAATTTTCCTTGGCCTTTTTTAGCAATAGTTTTTTCAATGGCTTTTCTCCAGTTATTATCATCTTCCCATAAAAGCATTGAGCGCTTGTTAACTTTTACCGGCAATAAAACATAAGTTTCGCCAGATTTTTCTGCTTTTTTTACAGCTTTTTTAGAGAGAATATGTTCAACAAAATCCTTGGCGAACATTATATTCATTATGGCGCTGTAATTGTTGCCGGCGATTTTTTCAGCATCAATTTGTTCGGATCGCACCATGTCAGAAATTTCATCGTTAGAAATAATATCGGCAACTTTGGTGGCGATTTCTAAGCGCGTTAATAAAATCAAAAAAGCATCGCGATGACCGCTGGCAATGGCAGCATTTCTGGCATCAGTTGGAGATTTTCCGGTGGCGCTGACATTAACGCCCTCAATCATGTAAGGACTATTTTCTACAGCGTAAGAAACGCCTTGAAAATAAAAAAACAAAGTTAGAAAAAGTAAAAAAATTCTCGACATATCGGAATTAAACTGAAATATTAAAAACATCTCCTTCGAAGCTGGATTCAGTAAGCTTCTCGCCTCACTTCTTAAATCGCAAGAAAAATGTCTTTAAACTATAAACAAGCTGGTGTCGATATCGATGCTGGAAATGAATTGGTTAATCGTATTAAACCTTTCGCCAAAGCAACAAGCCGCGTTGGGGCTAATTCCGACCTTGGCGGATTTGGCGCTTTATTTGATTTAAAAAAATGTAATTTTAAAGATCCGGTTTTAGTTTCATCAACCGACGGCGTGGGTACAAAATTAAAAGTCGCAATCGACGTTGATAAACACGACACAATCGGAATTGATTTAGTTGCAATGTCAGTAAATGACCTTGTAGTTCAAGGTGCCGAGCCACTTTTTTTTCTTGATTATTTTGCTTGTTCCAAACTTGATGTTGAAGTTGCAAGCCAAGTTGTAAAAGGAATTGCTGATGGTTGCAAACTTGCTGGCTGCGCTTTAATTGGTGGCGAAACCGCCGAAATGCCGGGAATGTACAAAGCTGGAGATTATGATTTAGCTGGATTTGCCGTTGGCGCAGTTGAGCGCGATCAAATTTTACCAAGACCAACAAACGCCGGAGATATTTTAATCGGCTTAAAATCAAGCGGAGTTCACTCAAACGGCTATTCTTTGGCGCGTTTTATTTTAGAAAAAAATTCGGTTAATTTTTCCGATAAATTTTCTAGTGAAAAAACAGTTGGCGAAGCATTGTTAACGCCAACAAAAATTTATGTAAAATCTTGTTTGGAAGCGATTAAAACTGGCAAAGTTAAAGCTCTTTCACACATTACTGGCGGCGGTTTAACCGAAAATTTACCGCGAGTTTTATCAAAAAATGTTACTCCAGAAATTGATTATAAATCATGGAATCGTCCAGAGATTTTTGATTATTTACAAAAACTCGGCAACGTAACTGACGAAGAAATGCATCGCACTTTCAACTGCGGAATCGGCATGGTTCTAGTGGTTGCAAAAGGCGATGAAAATGAAGTTAAAACTATTTTAGAAAAAGCCGGCGAAGAAGTTTTTGTAATTGGAAAGTTAATTTAAATTTATTTCGGTTCAAACATGATTAACCGCAAATCCTCAGTTCATCTGCAAGATTTCCCTGACATTTCTTTTTTACCAAATGAAAAAGAACTTGTCGCCGACATGGATTTAGTCCGCAGCATTGCTTCAACCGCACTTTCAATTCGCGATAATAAAAATCTTCGCGTGCGTTTGCCTTTAAACAAATTAATCGTAATTGGCAAAAGTGCCGCGCGAATTTTGCCTTTTAAAGAAATCATCGCTGATGAAGTAAACGTAAAATCAATCGAAATCAAAGAAGACATTGCCGAACTTGCCGAATTAAAATTACAAATAAATTTCAAAAAAATCGGTGCCAAATTTGGTTCAAAAATTAAAGAAATTACCATCGCTTCCAAAACTGGCGATTGGAAAAAAATTTCCGATAAAGAAATCGAAATTGCCGGAATAATTTTAAGCGATGATGATTTTGAATTAAAGTTGGCAACAAAAAATAACGACGAAAAAAAATTCGCAATTTTAGCTCTTCCAACCAATGATTATTTGGTTCAATTGGATATCGAAGTTACTCAAGATTTAGAAGATGAAGGCATCGCGCGTGACATTGTTCGTGCGATTCAACAAAATAGAAAAGACGCAGATTTAAATATTTCCGATCACATTAATTTAAAAATTTTCTCAACAAATTCACGAATTTTGGAAGTGGCAAAATCTTTTGAAAAATATATTAAAGAACAAGTTTTGAGCGATTCCCTAAACTGCGTTGCAAATGCAGAAGAAGCAAAATCTGCAACAAAATTTTCCTGCGAAAATAAACTTGATGATGGTGATTTGGTGGTCGGGATTTTAAGAGATTAGATTATCCCTTTAAACACAATATATGTCACCCTGAGCTTGTCGAAGGGTGATTCAGACCCGAAACTAGAATCACCCTTCGACAAGCTCAGGGTGACCTCGCGCTTTGCTCGATGACCTGAAATCTCTCAATCCTCTTCCGACATTTTCTTTGCTTGATCATCCGCAGTTAGCGCGTCAATAAATTCATCCAATTCGCCAAGCATAATATCATCAATTCTGTAGCTAGTTAAATTAATTCTGTGATCAGTAACGCGACTTTGTGGGAAGTTATAAGTTCTAATGCGTTCTGATCTATCGCCGCTTCCAACTTGTTCTTTACGGTTTGCAGAACGCTCTTTATCAGCGCGATCGCGTTCAGCTTCATAAAGACGAGATCGCAAAACTTTCATCGCTTTTTCACGGTTTTTAATTTGCGATTTTTCATCTTGCATTGAAACCGTAACTCCGGTTGGAACGTGAACAATTCTAACCGCAGAATCTGTTGTATTTACTGATTGTCCGCCCGGGCCAGATGAGCGAAAAACATCAATTCGCAAATCTTTTTCTTCAATTTTAATATCAATATCTTCAGCTTCTGGAAGCACGGCAACTGTTGCGGCTGATGTATGTACGCGACCTTGCGATTCGGTTTCGGGCACTCGTTGCACGCGATGAACTCCCGATTCATATTTTAAACGCGCAAACACGTTACGACCTGTGATTGTAGCAGAAGCATCTTTATATCCGCCCAAACCAGTATCTGAAATTGAAAGAATTTCAAACTTCCATTTTTTCTTTTCAGCATATTTTTGATACATCGCAAAAAGCTTGTAAGCAAAGAGCGCCGCTTCTTCGCCGCCGGTTCCAGCACGAACTTCAAGAATAGCATTTTTTTCATCCGCCGCGTCACGCGGCAAAAGCGCAATTTTCATTTGTTGCTCAAGATCAGGAATTTTTTTAGTTAAATCAAAACGCTCATTTTCCAACAAATTGCGCATTTCTTGATCTGAGGTTGATGGCAAAATTTCATCAATATCAGCCAATTCTTTTTGCGCCTGCTTATATTCGCCAATCAGCGCCACGACAGGAATCATGTCAGAATGTTCCTTAGAAATACGCGCAAAATTTTGACCCAAGCTTGAAGGATCAAGCAACTTTTTTTCTAGATCGGCAAATTTAGTAACAATGCCGTTAAGCTTTGGTGTGAAAGACATTTTTAATTGAAATAATTTTTAAGAAAATCTGAGAGAGGTTTTAATGCTGGAGATTCAAAATCCCAATATCCTTCGCGATATTTTTTATTTTTTTCGTCAAAAGCAGCAAAGCCAACTCTATAAACATCATCGCTTAATCCAATTGGAGTAAGAAGTGATAACGCCCTCATTTTTGGACTTTTTTCCAAAGAAATTTTTTCGGATAAACAATTTAGATATTTATCTGCGCAGTCCAAAGAGCTTTTGTCTGTCGCAAGACAATTCAGATAAAGAGTTTCAAGATTTCCATCATCTTCGTTATTTGGAATAATAAAGAATCCGAATGTTTTGTTTTCTTTGTAATATTCATTATTTTCTAACTCTTTAAGCAGATCTTGAAAGGCTGTTTTGGTTTTTATAAAGCCATCTCGCAATCCGCCTGTTTTTGAAAAATCTGCATCACAGGTAATAAGAATTTTTGCAGCTAGTTCTTGAGTTTCGCTTGTAACATCTGCTTGAATTTGGCTAGTGGTAAAAATATCTGATTTGCTGCCTCGAGCTTTTTCACGTATTGCAATAACATCAACACCGTGAATTTTTAAATAACTCAATAAGCCAATAAAAAACTTTTGATCATCTCTACCTTCTGTGATGATAAGATTTTTCATTATCTAACCTCTCTTTCATCTTCGACTACATGCATTGTCATGTCTGAATTATATCTCAAGGAATGGTGCAAACCTTCCGAATCTTTTTTAATTTTAAAAAGTCGAATTTCATCTTCGTCAAGTAAAGATTTTTCTTCTTCATAAACCTCGCTAAGTGCTTTGATCGTATCACGCGAGTGAGTTGCGGCAATGATTTGTACGTTATTTTCAACCGCCGCCGCAATAACTGCGCGCCATAAAATAGTTTGGGTTTTCCAATGTAGGCCGTTTTCGATTTCGTCGATTAAAAGAATTCCATTTTTTAATTCTCTTATTTTCAAAATAATATTTAAAACCTTTCTTAAGCCGTCGCCCATATATTTTAATGGCACAGAAATTTTTCCAATATCGGCATAAATTTCATCACCAGCGGTTTTAATGTTCTTTATTTTTGGATCTATTACTTGAGCAATTTTTGAAAACAAAACTTCGTCATTTTTTTCCACAACCTTCTTCATCATTGCCATAAGCTCTTCCGGAGAAGGTGTTACGGTTGAAATTAAGGATACACCGACAAAAATTCTTGCTCCGCTTATTTGATTGCTAGTTCCATCTCTTGAATATCCTAGCACAACAGGATTTTTTTCATTTTCAGTATATTCGGCAATTAAACTATTATTTTGATTCTGGTCAATAACGGCAACAACTGGCGTGCCTAAAAATTTACCAACTTCTTTACTTAGAATGCATTTTAATGTGATGTTGTCTTCTGATTCGGAGGCTTCATTTTTTATGGATAATGATATTTTAAATCCTTCTGAAAAACTTTTTTCATGAAATAAATATTCAAAATTACTCCACAATTTTGGATCAAAAACCTGAATTTGAGACAATCTTCCTGATTCTCTAAAACTTTCAAAGGCAACAACTCCAGTTATGTTGTAATTAGAGCTTAGTCCAATCGCCTCAAGCACACTCGTTTTCCCTGAATTATTATCGCCAACTAGCAAATTAATTCGCTTAAAATCTTTGATTTTTAAGTCTTTAATGCCGCGATAATTTTGGATGTGAATGTCTTTTATCATGACTGAATTTCTTTGTTGAAATGTTGACTGCTGCGAATGAGAATAGGCGCAAAATAGGCTCTTCATAGTCCAATCCTCAAATTAAAAATCAATCATGGTCACAAAGAACAAAGAAAATTTTTACGTAACTTCCCCAATTTATTATGTAAACGACGTGCCACATATCGGTCACGCTTACACTTCAATTGCTTGCGACGTGGTGGCGCGTTTTAAAAGATTGAATGATTTTGAGGTTTATTTTTTAACCGGAACTGACGAACACGGGCAAAAAGTTGAAAAATCAGCTTTGGCGCGCGATAAAAATCCGCAACAATTTTGCGATGAAGTTTCGCAAAAATTTCGCGAATTGGCAAAATTATTGAACTTGTCGAATGATGATTTCATTCGCACCACTGAAGAGCGTCATAAAAAAGGTGCGCAAAAATTTTGGGAAATTTTGGAAGCCAATGGCGCAATTTACAAAGGCACTTATGAAGGTTGGTACGCGGTGCGCGATGAAGCTTTTTACGCCGAAGATGAATTAATAAATGGCAAAGCGCCAACCGGTGCGGAAGTTACTTGGCACAAAGAAGAAAGTTATTTTTTCAAGCTTTCCGCTTTTCAAGATAAATTATTAATGCTTTACGAAGCCGCGCCCGACTTCATTCGACCGCAATCACGTTTTAACGAAGTTGTATCTTTCGTGAAAGGCGGATTGAAAGATTTATCAATTTCGCGCACTTCATTTTCTTGGGGCGTAAAAGTTCCCGGCGCTGAAAAACACGTGATGTATGTTTGGTTGGACGCTTTAACTAATTACATTTCGGCACTTGGATTTCCTGATGAAAAAAATGAACTTTTTCAAAAGTTTTGGCATAATACTTCTGAATCTCCATTGCACATAGTTGGTAAGGACATTGTACGTTTTCACGCCGTTTATTGGCCAGCCTTTTTGATGGCGGCAAATTTGAATATTCCGCATTCAATTTATGCTCACGGTTGGTGGACAAATTCGGGTCAGAAAATTTCTAAATCAGTGGGAAATGTGATTGATCCGCTTCAAGAATTAGAATGGTTGGAGTCTTTTGGCTGTAATCGCGAAACCGCAATTGATTATTTTAGATATTTCTTGCTGCGCGAAGTTCCGTTTGGCAATGACGGCGATTATTCGCGGATAAGTTTCTTGACCAGAATCAATGCCGAATTGGCGAATAATATTGGCAATTTAGCACAAAGATCTTTGTCGATGATTTTTAAAAATAGTGATGCACAAATTTTTGATTTTAGCGGATATTTAGATGCAACAGATTTGCTAAAAAGTGCTTACGAATTAAAAGAAAAAATCTCGCAAAAAATGGCGAATTTTGCTTTCGATCAAGCGATTGGAGAAATTTTAGCGCACGCCTCAAAATGCAACGAGTTCTTTAATATCAAGGCTCCATGGAATTTAAAAAAAGAAAATAAATTAGAAGAAATGAATCTAATTTTATCGGTGATTACAGAAAATCTGCGCGTGATTGCGATTGCGCTGCAACCATTTTGCATAAATTTAGCGCCAAAAATTTTAGATATTTTGCAAGTTGAAGAAAGAGATTTTAGCTTTATCGATTCTAAATTCGCACTAAAAGCGGGGCATAAAATTAACGAGCCGAAAGCTGTGTTTCCAAGGTTGGAATTAAAAAAATGAAAATAGTTTCTTGGAACATTAATTCGCTGCGTTTGCGTTTGCCGCTTTTGAAAAAATTTATCGAAGAAGCAAATCCGGATGTAATTTGTTTGCAGGAAATCAAGGTTTCTGAAGAGCATTTTCCGCATTTAGATGTGCGCGCTTTAGGTTATGAATTTGTCGAATTTTCTGGCGAAAAATCTTATAATGGCGTGGCAATTTTATCGAAATTTGCGCTGACTAAAATCGAAAAAATTGACATCGAAAATTATGGTCATAAACGCCATATTTCTGCGGCTTTACAGACTAAGCAAGGTGAAGTTTTTTTGCATAATTTTTATGTGCCGGCGGGTGGCGATATTCCTGATATTTCGTTAAATCCAAAATTCGATCACAAACTAAAATTTATTGATTGGATGAGTCAATATTTTGCGCCGCAAAAAGATAAAAAAATTATCATTGTTGGCGACATGAATATCGCGCCGCTGGAGCATGATGTTTGGTCGCATAAACAACTTTTAAAAATTGTTTCGCACACGCCAATTGAAATTGAAAAAATGACTAACTTGCAAAAAACTTTAAATTGGATTGATACGCATCGTCATTTCGTTGATTCGAATGAAAAGCTTTATAGTTGGTGGAGTTATCGCGCGCAAGATGCGCTTGGTGCCAATAAAGGCCGTCGTCTTGATCACATTTGGGCGACACCAAATTTAAAAGACCAAATCCAATCGATGAAAATTTACCGCGATTTTCGTATCGAAAATCAGCCTTCAGATCATGTTCCAATTGAAACTACATTCGATTTGATATGAAAAAAATTGTGATTAATTCGCGCGAAGAAATGGCAAATTTAGCCAAAGAAATTGCGCTTCAAGCTAAAATTTGTGATGTTATTGGTTTAAAAGGCACGCTGGGTGCGGGGAAAAGTTTTTTTGCTAAAAATTTTGTGAATGCTTTAAGCCAAAAAAATTACGAGGTTTTAAGCCCAACTTTTAACTTGGTTTATTCTTACGAAACCAAGGTCGGCGAGGTTTTTCATTTTGATCTTTATCGTTTAAAAAGTGCCGATGAGTTGGAAAATATTGGTTTTTTTGATGCTTTGCATAATGGAATTAGTCTGATTGAATGGCCGGAAATTGCTGAAGGGTTTTTGAAAAAAAATTATCTCGAAATTGAAATAAAAACTATTGCCGCCTCTGACGAAGAAGTGCGGGAGGTTTTTTTGAAGAAAAAATAATTGAGTCTGTATCTAGCTCGTATGGACCCCGTCGTGAAGACGGGGTGACAGTGGAGGTAGATCTTCCCACGTATGTCGTGAAGACGGGGTTCATGTGGAGTGGAGATAGATCTTCCTCCGCTGTCACCCCGTCTTCACGACGGGGTCCATACGAGCTAGATACACGATCATAAAATAAATAAATAAAATGGAAAAATTTGAATTTGAAGTTGCTGAAAATGAAGATGGAATTCGTCTTGATAAATTCCTGACTGAAAAATTTGCCGAAATAAAACCTGAAATTAATCGCACTAAAATTCAACATTTGCTGGAAGAAAAACTAGTTTTGGATGAAGCAGGCAAAGCTTATGTCAGCGCTTCGCAAAAAACAAAAGTTGGGCAAAAGTTTTTTGTAACTCCGCTTCCGCCACGTCCGTCGCATTTAACTGCTAAAGAAATTCCCTTTGAAATTGTTTTTGAAGACGATGATTTGTTGGTAATCAATAAACCCGCCGGACTTACTGTTCATCCCGGTGCGGGCAATCAAGATGACACTTTGGTTAACGCACTTTTATTCACGCATCAAGATCGTCTTTCATCAATTTCTGGCGAATTTCGCCCCGGTATTGTGCATCGTTTGGATAAAGATACATCTGGCTTGATGTTGGTTGCAAAAAACGATTTTACGCACCAAATTTTAAGCCAAAAATTAAAAGACCGCGATATTAAAAGATCTTACGCCGCCTTTGTTTATGGCTATATTTCACCAGCGCGCGGCATGATTGAAAAAAATATTGTACGCTCCAAAATGAATCGCATGAAAATGTCGATTTCACGAACTTTGGGACGCGTTGCAATTACTAATTACGAAACGGTGGAAACTTTTCACCAAGGCTTTGCCAGCCTTATTGAATGTAGGTTACAAACTGGTCGTACGCATCAAATTCGCATTCACATGGAATCAATTAAACATTCATTAATCGGCGATAAACTTTACAATTCTTGCAAAAAAATGGTGCCGTTAAATTTTTCACCAGAAGCTGTAAATTTTATAAAAAACTTTCCAAGACAGGCGCTGCATTCATATAAAATAAGCTTCGAGCATCCGCGCACTTTGCAAGAAATGTCTTTTGAAATTGATTTGCCACAAGATTTAAAAGATCTAAAAGAACATTTAAAAAATGGTTGAAAGAATCTTAATAATTTCTGGCGCAACTGCTTGCGGAAAATCTGGCTTGGCGATTGATTTGAGTGCCGAAAAAGATATTGCAATTATTAACGCTGATTCGCTGCAAATTTACGAAGGGCTGCCGATTTTATCTTCGCAACCGACAAAAGATGAGCAAAAAAAAGTTCCGCATTTTTTATATTCACATTTTAAACCACAAGAAACTTCATCCGTTGGATCATGGCTTAAGCTTTTAAAATCAAAGATTGAAGAAGTTATAAAATTAAAAAAAATGCCAGTAATTGTTGGTGGCAGCGGAATGTATATCTCGAAATTAGTTGATGGAATTTCGGAAATTCCTGAAATTGATGAAGTGATCAGAAATAATGCCCGCGAACTTTATGAGGAAATTGGTCACGTTGAATTTCAGAAAAAATTGGTAGATTTAGGAGAAGATGAAATACTCGATAAGCAACGCCTGACAAGGGCTTACGAAGTTTTGCAGCAAACCGGAAAACCGCTTTCTTGGTGGCAACATCAACCGCCAAAAAAGATTTTTGAAAATGTAGAATTTTTGCATGTAAATCTTGAATTAGAACGCAAAAAACTTTATGAAAATTGTAATTCGCGCTTTGAAAAAATGTTGAAACTTGGCGCTTTTGAAGAAGTGAAAAACCTTGTCAATCAAGGAATTTCAGATGATAAGCAAATTACTAAAACTTTAGGATTTTTAGAAATTCGTGAGTTTTTAAATCAAAGAATGAGCCACCAAAAAATGGTAGAAATTGCGACACAAAAAACTCGCAATTACGCAAAAAGACAATTAACTTGGTTTCGTCATCAATTGCCGCAGAAGCATGTGTTTAGTGATTCCGCTGCAGCATTAAATTTTTTGAAAAATGAAATTTAGCGACCATGGAATTATCATCAGTCAAAAAAAATACGGCGAAAATTCTTTGATCGTGAAAGTTTTTTCGCAAGAGCATGGTGTTTATCGCGGCTTTGTTCGCTTTGCCAAATCGGCTAAAGATAAGACAATTTTTCAAATCGGAAATTTAATTTCTTTTGAATATAGAAGTCGCTTGGAAGATAATTTAGGTCAGTTTTGTGACGTTGATTTGATTCGTTCTTATTGCTCAAAAATCATTTTTGATAAAGTAAAACTCGATTGCGTAAATTCACTATTTTCAATAATTGATGAGTCATTTTTAGAGCGCGAAAACCACGAAAATCTTTTTGAAAAATTACGGCTTTTTATGCATAAAATTGCTGAAGAAAATACGCCGAAAGATTTTTTGTCAGATTATGTGCGCTTAGAATTAGAAATTTTAAAAACTCTGGGTTATGGAATTGATTTATCTTCTTGCGCGGTAACTGATTCAACGGTGGATTTAGCTTTTGTATCACCAAAATCTGCCAGAGCAGTTTCGTTTGAAATTGGTCGACCTTATCAAAATAAATTGTTGAAATTGCCAAATTTTTTAACGGCGAATGATGAAGAAATTCAGGATAAGGATTTGCATGATGGCTTAAAGTTGAGTGGATATTTTTTAGAAAAATTTATTTTTGAAAATAAGCCAGAGAAGCTGGCGAGTAGAAAGAAATTGGAGAAGATTTTTGCTATTTAATTAGCTAATAGTGTCTAGAACATTAGCATTCCAACCAATTCAACTGGATCAATTTTTTTTCCAAAAAGTAGGCATAAAAAAAATGCAAAACAAATCGCTGGAGCAAAAGGAAAAGTTTCATCTTTTTTGATTTTTTGCCACAATATTCCAAAGATAATTCCACAAATTCCGCTGAGCATCATAAAGGTCAGAAATCCTTGCGCTCCTAGCGCCAATCCTGCGATGAAAAAGAATTTAATATCATCAATTCCAATCGCTTCAACTTTTATAGTAAAATAAAAAAATGCCAGAAGCGCCAATCCAAAAGCCATGTAGAGAAAGGCAGCGAGAATATTGTGTAAAACCAGCGCATTTCCGCCTTTCATAATTACCAAAATCGTTACCAGAACAGTTAGAAAATATTGAGTGGAATTGGGAATGAAATATTCTTCCAAATCAACAACGCACATTACAATCAGTGTGCCAGCAACTAAAAAATAAATTATCATTTTCAGGTCGAGCTGGCGATTTAAAACGAAAAAAATTGTTAAAAAAACTGCTAAAAAACTTAATTCAATTAATGGATAACGCGCTGAAATTTTAACTTTACAATTACTGCATTTACCGCGTTGAAAAAGCCAAGAAAATACTGGAATTAAATTTCTTATTTTTAGCGCCACGCCACAATTGGTGCATTTCGAACGCGTAAAAACCATCGGCTGTTTGCGCGCCATTCGATAGCTGATGAGACTAGCGAAACTGCCAAAAATTAGGCCAAAAATTGATATTAAAAGAATTTGTTCCAATGGAGCGAATTGAGAAAAAAATTGCATGAAGAGTCGTTAAAATTGCTAATTTGAAAGTCGCAAATAAAGTGCGGCAACCTTTCAATTAATCAATCTATTTAATCTAGAAAATGAAATTTTTTCTCAGAGTTTTTTCTAGCTTTTTGATTGTGTTTCTTTTGTTTTCATGCAGCCAAAAACCTGCGAAAATAGTGAATCGCAGTAAAAATGTTTATAGCAAAAATAATGCAAAAAATCGCGATGTTAGAAAAGTGGAAAAACCAAAAAGCCGCGAGGTTGAAGTTGCTGAAAGCGACACTGTTTATACCGTTTCCAAAAAATATCAGGTTCCAATCCAAGACATCATAAAACAAAATAACCTGAAAGCGCCTTACAACTTCAAGGGTGGGGAAAAGTTAACTCTTCCAGCCCCGACTTATCATGAAGTAAAATCTGGCGAAACTCTTTATGCAATTTCGCGTCAATATAACATGAAGATTGATAATATTATTGAGCTCAATGATTTAAAAGAGCCTTACAGCGTCAAGACGGGACAGAAGTTGAAAATTGCCAATGTGGTTGAGAAAAAAACTGATGAAAAATTGAGGCAAGCACCAGAAATAAAGGCTGAGGTAAAATCTCCGGAAACTATTGTTGAAAAAATCGCTGACAAATCTAACCATTTTTCTTGGCCGGTTCGCGGTACAATTGTTTCAAAATTTGGACCAAAAAGCGGCGGACTTTATAATGATGGAATTAACATAAAAGCCAAAGAAGGCTTGGATGTTAAGGCTTCAGAAGATGGCGTTGTTGCTTATGTTGGCAATGAACTTAAAGGCTATGGAAATTTAATTATTGTAAAACATGCCGGCGGCTGGATCACAGCTTATGCGCATTTAGGAAAATGGACAGTTAAGCGCGGAGAATCAGTTAAAAAAGGTCAAAAAATTGCTAATGTTGGAGCTACGGGAAATGTTAATTCACCGCAGCTTTATTTTGGTTTGCGTAAAGGCCGCGATGCGGTAAATCCTGAAAATTATTTGAAGTAATGTCATTTTTAAAAATTTTCTCCAGATCAAAAATCAGCGATCAGTTAAAAAGCAGTTCCGGCAAAATTTCCACAGCGATTGCGCAGATTTTTACTCATAAAAAACTCGATGCTTTAACCCTCGAAGAATTGGAAGAAGTTCTGATTTTAAGTGATATGGGAAGTGAGGTGGCGAGTTCGATAATTGCAAATTTGAAAGCGCAAAAATTTGAAAAAAATATCGATGCAAATGAGATTAAAAATTTTCTAAAACAGGAAATTGAGAACATTTTAAAACCTTGCCAAAAGGCGCTGGCGCTGGATGAATCTAAAAAGCCGCAAGTAATAATTTTTAATGGCGTAAATGGCGCTGGCAAAACTACAACAATTGGAAAAATTGCGCAAAATTTAAAAAATCAAAATAAAAAAGTTTTAATCGCCGCCTGCGATACCTTTAGAGCAGCGGCTTCGCATCAATTAGAAATCTGGGCTAAAAGAGTTGGTTGTGAAATTGTAATGCCAACAAAAGATGGTGAAGATCCGGCCGCAGTTGCTTATCGCGCTTTTGATTTAGCCAAAAAAAATGATTTTGATGCGGTGTTGGTTGATACGGCGGGAAGGCTGCAAAATAAGCAAAATTTAATGGATGAACTCAAAAAAATTAATTCAGTTTTAAAGAAAATCGACGGCGCTGCACCGCATGAAAATTTGCTAATTTTAGATGCAACAACTGGTCAAAATGCCAAATCGCAATTAGAAATTTTTAACCAGATTGTTGGAATTACTGGCATTGTAATAACTAAATTGGATGGCTCTGCTAAAGGTGGCATCGTGGTTGCTCTTGCTCAAAAATTCTCCAAACCAATTTATGCAATTGGAGTTGGTGAAAAACTTGATGATTTGCAAGAATTTGATGCTACAAGTTTTGCCAAGAATTTGGTTGGGCTTTAGAGTTCTGTCTTTAAATTAATTTTTAAAGAAAGGCTCTATTAGTTTGAATTTGATCAGGTTAAGCAAATTCAGAAATTCTTTCGCAAGCCTTTATTAAAGCTTGAGCCTTATTGATACATTCTTGATATTCCGATTTTGGATCTGAATCAAACACAACTCCGGCGCCAGCTTGCAGATAAATTTTACCATCTTTAATCAATGCTGATCTAAGTGTAATGCAGGTTTCCATATCGCCATTACTAGCAAAATAACCAACACATCCAGCGTAAAAACTGCGTTTAACTTTTTCAATTTCTTCAATGATTTCCATAGCGCGGATTTTGGGAGCGCCACTGACTGTTCCGGCCGGAAAGCCTGAGATCAAAGCATCCAGAGCATCAAGATTATCGCGCAAAATTCCTTCAACATTGGAAGAAATATGCATTACATGCGAATAATGTTCGATCACCATTTTTTCAGTCACAACTACGGAGCCTTCCTTAGAAACGCGTCCGGCATCGTGGCGACCTAAGTCGATAAGCATTAAATGTTCGGCTATTTCTTTTTCATCATTCAAAAGTTCGGCGGCAATTCTTTTATCTTCTTCTGGATTTTTACCTCTTTTGCGCGTTCCAGCTAAAGGTCGCACCGTAACTTTTTTATCTTTGAGTGAAACCATGATTTCAGGACTGGAGCCGATTAAAGCGAAATCATCAAATTTTAAATAAAACAAAAAGGGTGAAGGATTTACTGAACGCAAAGCGCGATAAAAAGCAAATTCCGAAATGTTAGAATTGAAATTAGAAGTAAATCTTTGTGAAGGTAAAACCTGAAAAATATCGCCGTCAGTAATATATTTTTTAGAATGCTCAACTGCGTCGCAATATTCTTTTTCGCTATAATTTGAGGCAAAGTTAAAATCGGCTGTAACGGTTTTTGAACTAGAAATATAAGGTTTCATCAAGATTTTTTCAGCTAAATCAATTCGCGCTTCCACATCTTCGTAACTTTGTTTTGAAAAAGTCGGCGCACAAATTAATACGCAGTCAAAAAGACTGTCAAATACCAAGATAATTTGTGGGCGGATGAAAATGCTGTCAGGAATATTTAACTCATCTTTTAAGCCGCGATTGGAAATTTTTTCCATCAGGCGAACCATGTCGTAACCTAAAAATCCAAAAATTCCGCCGCACATTGCAGGAAGTGCCGCTGCGCCATAATTTAAATGGCTCCAATCGATGTGAGATTTTTTTATTAGTTGACGGAAATTGCTTAAAACTCCACCATTTTCTTGCTCAAAATTTTGGGGATTTTCTTCAAAATCAGAATTGATAAAAGATTTTTCACCAACACATTTCCACACCAAATCTGGCATAAATCCAAGTACAGAAAAACGACCTTTGTTATTGCCATTTTCTGCCGATTCAAAAAGAAAATGATGACTAGGGAAAGATTGCGCAACCTTTAATGAAGCCAGAACTGGCGTGATTATATCAGCAGGAATTTTCTTAAATAAAACGGTTGAACCCGTTTTATTTAATTCATTTAAAAACTCATCTTTGCTGAAATTATAACTCATTTATTTTGCCGCTTCTTCTTTTTTCCCTAAAAGTTTTTCATTAACTTTAACCGGATTTTCTTTGAGCAAATAAGTGTTAAATTCTTGCAAAAGTTCTGATCTGAAATCTTCGGCAGCCTTTTGTTTGACTGCTGTAAGTTGGTTAGAATCAGTAGTTGGTTTTTTAATTTTGCGTAAAATTCCGATCATAATTTCTGAAGATCCACTTGGAAAAGCGTCAGTTACTTGACCGATTTTCATGCTAAATAAATCATCTAAAAATTTATTTTGATAAGGAATTTGACGACCTTGGAAATTGATGTAGAAAACGCGTGGGAACTCGTGATTTTTTTCTAGTTTCAATTTGTATTTAGTCACAATTGAAGCAACTTGCGAAGGATTTGCTTTAATTTCTTCATCAATTTTTTTAGCTAAAACCAACAAAGCTTCCTGCTTCTTAACTGCATTTAATTCTTCCAAAATTAATGTTTTAACTTCCGGCAAATTTCTTTCGTGAGCAGCGTTAATTTCTTCAAGTTGTAAAACGTAAAATCCCTCCGAATTTTGAGCGTAGAAAACTTTAGAAACCTGTCCTTTTTTTAGGGCAAAACTATTATTAGCAAAATCAGCAAAACCTTTGATTTCATTGACTTCAACACCTTTAGCATTTTGACCTTTTTGATTGATTGTGACCGCTGGCGCAACCATGCCAAGATTGAATTTTTTAGTGATATCAGTCAGAGAATTTGTCGGAGAGTTTGAAGTTAAAAGAGCATCATCAATTTCAGTAATTTTTGATTGCAAAATTTTATCTTCTCTTCCTTCCAACATTTTTTGTTTCAAGCTGGCTTTAACATCAGTAAAAGCCATTGGTTGAGATGGCTTAATTTCATTCAACAAGAAAATGTGATAACCAAGCGGGCTTGAAAGTGGCGGGCTATATTCGTTAAGCGCCATTTTAAAAGTTGTTTCGGCAAGTTCGGGAATTAAATCTTTTTTGGAAAAATTATTTAAAGTAATCGCCTTTAAATCTTTCTTTAAAATTTCTTTAGCAAGTTTAGCAAACTCAGCTTGAAGCTTTGATTTATCTGCTGCGTCGAGTTTTTTAGCAAATGCTTTAGCATCATCTTCTTTTTCAAAAAGAACCTGATAAAAATTTCTGCTTTCTGGTTTGATGAAGGTATCTTTATTTTTTTCATATTCAGCCAAAAGTTCGGCTTCGCTAATTTGTAAATCTTTAGCAAAATCTTTTTTGGAAAAATGTAAGTAAGAAACTTTTCTTAATTCAGGAACGGCATATTTCTCTTTATTTTTTTCGAAATATTTTTGCACTTCTTCGTCAGTTACTTTTTGGGAAATTTTTACATCTTTATCAGAAATTGTAATTACATCGGCAATACGTTTTTCTTGTTTGAAATTTTCCTCTTCCAAAAGCATGGCATAGTTGATTGGAGCTGCCATTGACATAGTTTGAATAATCATTGTCGCGGTGATGTCATTAGCAACTTCGCTGACATATTTTTCTTCATTCAAGCTGTTTTTAGCTAAAAATTTCTTGAAAGCTTCGTGATCAAATTTTCCTTCTTTATTTTTGAAGTTTGAATCTTTAGCAACCATTTCCAGAATCAGCTTTCTGCTTGCTTCAACGCCGAAATCATCATGAAGTTTTTCAATCATTATGCGGTTTACGGTGCGACCTAAAACGTCAGATTTAAATTGGTCGGAATCTAGATATTTCATGGCTTCTTCGCTTTTATTCGCAGCTAAAATTCTTTCACGCTCATTTTGCATGCTTTTATTAAAAGTGTTTAAGCCGACAGTTGTATTCCCAACTTTAACTACCCAAGAATTAGGATTTCCTAAAATAAATCCGCTCACGCCGAAGAAAACAAAGCTTAGAGCTAGGATTGCCAAGAAAATTTTAAAAAGGATATTGCCTGCGAGTCTGCGAAATATATGCATGTGTAGAGGAAAATTAGTTTTGTAAATTAAGGATTTTTTTAAATCTTTTAGTTTTCGTTAATTCATAAATCAATTGTTTTGGCAATTCTTTCGTCAATTTATACTTGAGAAAATTCTTCAAATAAAAAAAATGCATCGCTCCTTCACTTAGTTAAATCAATCAAACAAATGTTAATTGTACAAAAATTTGGCGGTACTTCCGTTGGTGATATAGGGCGCATAAAAAATGTTGCTAAAAAAGTAAAAGCCGAGCTCGACAAAAAAAATAAAGTTATTGTGGTAGTATCGGCGATGTCTGGCGTTACTAATCAGCTTGTAGATTATTGTAACCAAGTTTCATCTTTAATGTCGGATGAAAGTTTGGCGGAATATGATTCAATTGTCGCAACTGGCGAGCAAATTACTTGCGGTTTGTTGGCTTTGGAATTGCAGTCGATTGGCTATAAAGCCAGATCTTTTCTGGGTTGGCAACTTCCAATTGCAACTGACGATGTTCATAGCAAGGCTAGAATTGATGTAATTGACAGTGCCGCTTTATTAAAATCTTTAGAAGAATTTGATGTTGTAGTAATTGCTGGTTTTCAAGGAATTCACCTTGAATCAAATCGTGTTACAACTTTGGGACGCGGCGGTTCTGATACTTCGGCTGTTGCAATTGCAGCGGCAGTAAAAGCTGATTTATGTGATATTTACACCGACGTAAATGGTGTTTACACAACAGATCCACGCATCACCGATAAAGCCAGAAAATTGAAAAAAGTTACCTACGAAGAAATGCTAGAAATGGCATATAGTGGTTCGAAAGTTTTGCAAACTCGTTCAGTTGCAATGGCGATGGCGCATAATGTGCGGGTGCGAGTTTTATCAACTTTTGAAGATGTTACAGAATTATCGGGAACAATCTTAGTAAATAATAACGAGGAAATCATGGAAAGAAGAGTTATCACTGGCATTAGCTATAGCAAAAATGAAGTTCATATCACGCTTGAAAAAATGCCCGATCATCCGGGTCTTTCAGCGGCAATTTTTGGTGTGTTAGCACAAAAAGAAGTAAATGTTGATATGATTGTGCAAAATATCAGTGCTGATGGAAAATTTGTTGATATAACTTTTACAACCGGAAAAGAAGAAATTGAGCGCGCCCGCTTGGCGATTGAATCAATCAAGGATGAAGTAAAATACGCCGAATTAAAAATTGACGATAATATTGCAAAAATTTCGGTAATCGGCGTGGGCATGATTAGCCACTCTGGCGTTGCGCATACAATGTTTAAAACTTTGGCGGATAAAGGAATCAACCTGCTTTTGATTTCTACTTCTGAAATTAAAATTTCGGTTTTGATTGCGAAAGAATATGGCGAATTAGCGGTGCGTGTGCTTCACGATGCTTATGGTTTGAGTAAGGCTTAGTTTTATTGAGATTATTTAGATCCTGAACTTGCTTCAGGATCTAATTCTAATCAAAAAATCTTTAAGCCACATCTGCCGCCGAAATTTTAAGAATTTTCTCGCCAGTTTTCAAAACTAAATTTCCCTCTTCATCCAAATCTTCAAAAATTCCTTCGATTTTTTCTTCATCAAGTTTCACCGTAATTTTCTCGCCTAATTTATAAGCATTTTCCAGCCATAATTTTCTTATGCCTTTAAATCCAAAATCACGCCAATTTTGGTAAAGTTTTTCAAATTCATCCAAGAAATTTTGTAGTGCTAATTCTATTGAAATTGTGATTTCAAAATCTTTCAAATTTCCCGCTGGAAAAATTACATTATTTGGATTTGACTCAATATTTAAGCCAATTCCCAAAACTACAAATTCGCAATTTTCACCAGAAATTTTACTTTCTAAAAGCAATCCCGCGACTTTTTTTTCATCAATTAAAAGATCATTTGGCCATTTTGCCAAAACAGAATTTTTAGCAATTTTTGTGATTGAATTTCTAAGCGCTGCAATTGCGATAAAAGAAATTTGGAAAATTTCTGCAGCGGAAATTTTTGGTCGCAAAACCAAAGAAAAATAAAGATTTCCTGATGGCGAAATCCAAGCGCGATCTTTTCTGCCGCGTCCTTGGTTTTGAAAGCGGGCGAGGATAATTTCATTTTCAGAAATCTGGCGTGAATTTGCTAAACCAAAAGCCTGTGAATTGGTGCTAGATAATTCGTTAAATTCATGGATGGTGAAATTTTTATAATTCCAGTTTTTCATGGTTATTTTGGTTTAAATCTAACAAAAATCCAGTTTGATTCGTCGGATAATTTTTTTTCGAAGCGATATTTTTCTTCTTTAAATTCTTTTAAATCTTGCGGATTAGAAATTTTATTTTTAATGGCAAAATTCGTCATTAATCCGCGGGCTTTTTTAGCGTTAATTCCGATTATTTTTAGCGCATCACCTTTCTTTTCTTTAAAGGCAATATTGATAATTTTTGGTTCAATTTTTTTCAAATTTAGCGCCGAAAAATATTCTTCTGATGCTAAATTTATAATCGGATTTCCACTCGCTTCATCATTAAAATAATCGGCAATTTTATCGCCCCAAAATTCATAAAGATTTTTTGACAAAAATTGAAATTTTTTAAAATCAGTTCCCATTTCCAAGCGATAAGGTTGTATTAAATCTAGCGGTTTTAAAACTCCATAAAAGCCCGATAAAATTCGCACAGTTTTTTGGGCAAAATCAAAATCTTTTTTAGTAAAATTTTTCTTATCAATTCCGGCGTAAACATCGCCGTCAAAGGCCAATAAAGACTGACGTGAATTTTTTAGATTATATTTATTTTCAAAATTCTGAAATCTGGCAAAATTCAATTCAGCTAGTTTTTTGCTTATTCCCATCAATTTTTCGAGATCAAAAATGGAGAATTTTTTTAACCCCAAAGCTAGCTTTTGTGTTTCTATTGCGAAATGCGGAATTGTGAAATTCTCTACATCAAATTTTGTGTCGTAATCTAGTGATTTAGCGGGTGAAAGAAGGATTAACATAATGATTTCTTGCTTTTAAAATTGGACGAGAATTAAATGCGTTTTTAATTCGCATACCTTCCTAAATTTTCCTTTTAAAAATGACACAAGAATTACCTTTAATGCGCAAGGCAACCGCAGTTTGGTTAGTTGAAAACACTTCGTTAACCTTCACCCAAATTGCCAATTTCTGTGGTTTACACGAACTAGAAGTTCAGGGCATCGCTGACGGTGATGTGGCTTCAGGAATTATCGGGCAAAATCCGATTTTGTCAGGTCAATTAACTCGTGAAGAAATCGCTCGTTGCGAAGGTAAAGAAAATAGTATTTTAATTCTAAATAAAAGCGCAGTTAGGCAAGTTAAATCATCTGAAAAAGATTCGAAATATACTCCAATTGCACGCCGCCAAGACAAGCCAGACGGCATTTCGTATTTGCTTAAATATTATCCAGAAATCACCAACGGCCAAGTTAAAAAGTTGGTCGGAACAACAGATAAAATGATTGATTCAATCAGAAGTCGTGCCCATTGGAACATGAAAAACATCAAGCCACGCGATGTAGTTTTGCTTGGTCTTTGCAGTCAATCACAATTTAACGATGTGATTTCGCAAGTTAAATCAGGTGGCGGCGCAGCTGAAGAAAATCCGACTAAAAAAAAGAAAGCCCCAGCAAAAGCTCCAAAAATCAAAACCCCAAAAGCTAAAAAATAATGACTTTAGAAATCGGACAAGCAGCACCATTATTTGCTAATCTAACTGACGAAGGTTCGGAAATTGCTCTGTCAGAATTGAAAGGTAAAAATGTAGTTTTATATTTTTATCCAAAAGATGACACGCCGGGTTGCACTATTGAAGCCCAAGATTTCACCAAAAAAATCAAAGAATTCGAGGCGCTTGATTGCGTAGTTTTAGGCGTTTCTAAAGATAATGGCGAAAGTCATTGCAAATTTATCGAAAAATATAATTTGGCTTTCAATTTATTGGTCGATGAAGATGGCGAACTTTGCCGCAAATATGGTGTCATCAAAGAGAAATCAATGTTTGGTAAGAAATATATGGGCATTGATCGCAGCACTTTCTTGATCGATAAAATGGGTAAGATTTTTAAAATCTGGCATTCAGTGAAAGTCAACGGCCATGTTGAAGAAGTTTTAAAGGAATTAGCCAAATTGGCAAAATCTGCTTGATCTTTCTACTTCGATGAATAACTTGCCGCGCTCTTTTGTGCGGGACTCGTTGATCGGCCCACAATTTTCACCACAAGATTGATCTTATAAATCCACCTTTCCAACCAAATTCAAATAAACTTTTAGGAGTGATAATGTCTGTAGTTTTAAAAGCAGAAAAAAGAGAGCTGTTTGGCTCTTCTGCAACTAGAAAAATCAAAAGAGAAGGTCGCATTCCAGCGGTTATTTACGCTAAAGATGGCAACATCAATTTGAGCCTTAGTGGTGAAGAATTTGAGCATGAATATTTTAAAGGAATCACTTTAACCACAGTTGTTGAGTTGGATCTTGATGGCAAAAAAATTAAAGTAATTGCTCATAAAGTTGAGCTTGATCCAGTTTCTGATCGTCCAGTTCACGTTGATTTCTTGAATTGCGATAATTCAAAAACAATTCGCGCTAAACCAAAATTGGTTTTTGTTAATCAAGATAAATCTCCTGGTTTAAAAAAAGGTGGCTTCTTGCACGTAGTTCTTCGTAGAACTGAAGTTATCTGCGAAAATGCGGCATCAGTTCCAGATAAAATCGAAATCGATGCTTCAACTTTGCACGTTGGTTACAAAGTTAGAGCAGCTAATTTAAAACTTCCGGCTGGCGTACAATTGGCTAAAAAAGACAATTTTTTGATCGCAAGTATTGTTGGTCGCGGTAAATCCGAAGAAGAAGCTCCAGCAGCAGGTGCAGCTCCAGCAGCAGGTGCGGCTAAAGCTGATGAGAAAAAACCAGCTGATAAAAAATAAGATTGGTTTTCTTAATCATAATTAAAAAAGGGAAGTTCCTTAAAATGGAGCTTCCTTTTTTTTTGTTGTTTAAAGATCAAGCTAGTGTCTCGACGACGCGCTTTCCCGCTTTGCTCGACAAACTAAAGATTATTCCAAACTTTTCTTCCTCGGTAATCTCGCAAAAATTGGATCGGTAATTTTTGTTGAAAGCAAAGTTGACAACCAAACCACAAAATAAAGTGTAAATGGAAAAGCGATTCGTGATTGATTTTTCTCTAAACCATTTTTAATAATTTTTGCACATTTATGCGCTTCCATAATAAATGGCATTGGAAACTCATTTACATCGGTCATCAAAGTTTTGACATAACCTGGGCAAATTGCATTTACTTCAATTCCCAATTTCCCTAAATTGCCGCGCAATCCTTCGGCGTAAACTCTAACTGCCGATTTACTTGCGGAGTAAGCGGGAGAACTTGGCAAGCCGCGAAATCCAGCTAAAGAAGACACAATTCCAATTTGACCTTTTCTTCGATTTTTCATCTTTTCAATTGCCGGATGAATTATGTTTAAAACGCCATTTAAATTAGTGGTAAAAATTTTTTGAACTTGCGACGCTGCTTCAAGACCTTCTGAAGTTCCGGCTGAAATTCCGGCATTGGCAATTACCAAATCTAGCGCAAAATTCTCTTCGATTTTTTCAATCCAATTTTTTGTTGCTGCTTCATCACAAACATCCAAAATCTCTAAATAAACATTTGCTTTTAGTTCGGCGCAGAGAGTTTTTGTGACTTGTAATTTTTCTAAATTGCGACCACATAAAAATAAATTTACTCCGCTTTTTGAGTAAGCAATAGCAAGGGCGCGACCTATTCCGCTGCCGCCGCCTGTGATTAAAATATTTTTAGGATTTTTCATAAAATGAGACCAAAATTTATAACATTTGAAGGAATTGAAGGTTCTGGAAAATCAACTCAAGTAAAAAAAATGCACGCGTTTTTTTTAGAAAAAAATATTGATGCAATTTTAACTCGCGAACCCGGCGGAACTTTTGCTGGTGAAAAAATTCGTGAAATTTTAATTGATGAAAAAATTGAAAAACTGGAAGCAAAAACCGAGCTTTTCTTAAATTTTGCTGCGCGTTTGGAACATGTTGAAAAACTAATCAAACCAAGTCTGGCGCAAGGAAAAACTGTAATTTCTGATCGTTTTTTTGATTCAACTTTTGCTTATCAAGGAAATGCTTTTGGACTTGAAGAAACTTTGATTGAAGATGTAAAAAAAATGGCGATTTCTGATTTCGCTCCCGACTTTACTTTTTTAATTGATGTGCCGGTTGAAACAGCATTTGCGCGCATTCAAACTCGCGCTGACAATAATCGTTATGAAAAATTAGGTTTCGATTTTCACCAAAAAGTGCGTGATGGATTTTTGCAGCTGGCGAAGAAAAATCGGCGAATTAAAGTGATTGACGGAACTAAAAATCAGCAAGAAGTTTTCGTAGAAATTATTCAAATTTTAACCTCAATTTAAAATTAAAATGACAAAAAGAAATAAAATCGCCTTAGTTGGCGCAGGCAATATTGGCGGCACTCTAGCGCATTTGATCGGATTAAAAAATTTAGGTGACATTGTTATTTTGGATGTTGCTCAAGGCGTTGCGCAAGGCAAAGCTTTAGATTTAGAGCAATCTTCAGTTGTTGAAGATTTTGATGCCCAAATCACCGGAACCATTAACTACGCTGATATTGCCGGCGCTGATGTTGTAATTGTAACTGCCGGAATTGCCAGAAAACCCGGAATGAGCCGCGATGATTTAATGGCAACTAACACTTCAATTATTAAATCTGTTGCTGAAGGAATTAAGCAACATGCGCCCGATGCTTTTGTAATCGTGATTACCAATCCTCTTGATGCGATGGTTTATGTGATGCAAAAAGTTTCTGGTCTTCCAACAAACAAAGTGGTGGGAATGGCTGGTGTGCTTGATTCTTCAAGAATGTCACTTTTTTTGGCTCGCGAATTCAACGTCTCAGTTGAAGATGTAAATGCCTGTGTTTTGGGTGGTCACGGCGATACAATGGTTCCATTAATTCGCTATTCTTCAGTTGCTGGAATTCCAATTCCTGACTTAATTGAAATGGGCTGGACTACCAAAACCAAAATCGAAGAAATCGTGCAAAGAACTCGTGATGGCGGCGCCGAAATCGTAAAACTTTTAGGAACTGGTTCAGCATTTTACGCTCCTGCTTCATCAGCAATTTTAATGGCAGAAAGTTATCTTTTTGACAAAAGAAAAGTTCTTCCAGTTGCCGCAAGTTTGAATGGAGAATATGGTGTTAAAGGCATGTATATCGGCGTTCCAGCAATCATCGGCAAAAATGGTGTTGAAAAAATTATTGAGATTAAATTGAACTCTCAAGAATTGGCTATGTTTAATCATTCAGTTGAAGCAGTTAAAAAATTAGTTGAAGAAGTGAAGTTATAAAATTAATCAAATTCGACTTTAGTCGAATTTGGCTTAATTTTGAATTGCTTACGCGCACTAGTAAATCAGGGCGGCGTGAAGAATCTAATATTCCACTAAATTCAAAAAAGTTTTGAATTTAAACATCCCTTATGGCCCATATCGAAATAAAAAAATCTAGACTCGCTTTTATCTATCTTTGGATCATCGCAGCTTTTTGTGTTATTATAATTCGTATGGTTTTTATCGTTGTTTCCGGCGATAAAATAAAAATCAGTGGCATTTACGATCCAAGATTGGCAGGCAAACGGGCTAATATTTATGATCGCAATGATGTTTTGGTGGCAACAGATTTAAAAACAAAATCACTTTATGTTAGCAGCGTTTTGGTGAAAGATCCGCAAGCGATTGCGCGGGGTTTAATTTCAGTTTTTTCTGATTTAACTTACAGCGAAGTTTTAAAAAAAATCTCGGACAATAAAAACAGCAAACAATGGATTTTAATTAGAAGAAATCTTAATCCAAACCAAGTTGATCAAGTGCAAAATTTGCAAATGGCGGGCTTGCTTTTTGAAGATGATCGCATTCGGGTTTATCCGCAAAAATCAATCGCCAGCCATTTTGTTGGTTATGTTGATTTAGATCGCAAAGGCTTGGCAGGAATGGAAATGCAATATGATCGTAAATTAATGAAAGGCGAAGATTTACATTTATCGCTCGATGTTCGTGTACAAGATATTTTACATGATGAATTGCAAAATGGTATGGAAGAATATCGCGCCAAAGCCGCAGCTGGATTGGTTATGGATGTTAATAGTGGTGAAATTTTAGCTCTTTCTTCGCTTCCGGGTTTTGATCCAAATTTGCAAAATGAAGCCAGCGCCGATCAGCGTTTCAACCGCGTAACTAACGGTGTTTACGAGCTTGGATCGGTATTTAAAGTTTTAACCAATACCAATGCTTTCGAAGATAATTTGGTAAAAACGACCGATGTTTATAATGTGCATGAGCCGATAAAATATGGTCGCTTCACGATTAAAGATGATCATGCTGTGAAAGATGAAATGACGGTGGCGGAAGTTTTTGCTTATTCATCCAACATCGGAACGGTGAAAATCGCCGAAAAAATTGGCGCTGAAAACCAGAAAGATTTTTTAGAAAAAATGGGATTGCTCAAAAAAATTGATGTTGAATTTCCGGGAATGGGTCGTCCGATTTATCCAAAAACTTGGCGCGAAATTAATCTTTACACAATCTCTTACGGTCATGGCATTGCTATTACGCCGCTACATTTAGCATTAGCAGTTTCGGCAATTTCAAATGGCGGAACTTTATATAAACCATCATTTTTAAAATTAACAAAACAGCCAAAAGGTAAAAACGTAATCAAGGAAGAAACTTCCGATATAATGCGTAAAATGCTGCGCAAAGTTGTGCTAGAAGGAACGGGAAGAAATGCTAATATTGAAGGTTATGAAGTTGGTGGCAAAACCGGTACAGCGAATCGCGCAGAATCTGGCGGTTACAACGAAAAATTGACCATGGCTTCATTCGTTGCGGTGTTTCCTATTTCGCAGCCGAAATATTTAGTTTATGTAATTTTTGATCGACCAAATTATACATTCAACACTGGCGGAATGGTTGCCGCACCAGTTGCAGGAAGAGTTGTAAAAAACATTGCGCCACTTTTAGGAATTCGTCCAAAATCAGTAAGTGCCGAAGATGCGGCGGCGACTGCGAGTCATAAACATTAATTTATATCGCAGCGCGCGCTAAAATAATTCCGCAAGAAATCGCTACATTTAACGATCTCATATTATTTTTCATCGGAATGAAAATTCTTTCATCGGCTTTTGCAAACACATCATCTGGAACTCCGGCGCTTTCTCTTCCTAACATCAAAAAATCATTTTCTGCAAATTTAAATTTTCTGTAATCATTGCTTGCTTTGGTTGAAGCTAAAATCAAACGCTGTTTTTTTGCTGCAATTTCTGTTGCATAAAAATCTTCAAAAGAAGCGTGGCGAAAAATTTTGGCATAGTGAATGTAATCAAGCGCTGATTTCTTTACGCGTTGCATATCAAATGGAAAGCCGCATGGCTCAATTATGTGCAACTCTGCATCAAAACAAACACAAGTGCGAATTATTGTTCCGACATTGCCGGCAATATCGGGTTGAAAAAGTGCAATTTTAATCATAATATTTTTTTCAAAAATGAGATGGAGAATTTTTCTTTACAAAAATTTTTGTAAACCTCTTTATTTTTTAAATCCCGTTTTTATAAAAACATTTTAATCTGTAATTATTTCCAATCAAAGACTAGCAATGACTGAAACTGTAAAAATTATTTTTATCACCAAAGGAGAAAAAAAAGAATTCATAGTTCCGGTTGGCACTACAGTTCTCGAAGCTGCTCACAATAATGATATTGAACTTGAAGGTGCTTGTGAAGGCTCTCTTGCCTGCTCAACTTGTCACGTGATTGTGGATAAAGATTTTTATAGCTAATTAGAAGAACCAACTGAAGACGAGGAAGACATGCTTGATTTAGCGTTTGGCTTAAGCCCGACTTCAAGATTAGGCTGCCAAATTATCATGACCAAAGAGTTGGATGGTCTAACTCTAGTGGTTCCTGATGAGACGCGTAATGTTTCAATTTAAAAACCTAAATTTATAAAGTTATGAGCAAGAATATCGTAGTTAAATTAATAATTCTTTTAGTTGTTTCAGCGCTGGTTTATAGCGTATTCTGGTTCTTTAAAGTTGGTCAGGTTGAAAAGCAGGTGAAAAATTTCATCAGCAAAAATAGTGCTAACATTTCAGTTGGCGACATTTCAGTTTCTGGTTTTCCTCTTTCGCAGAAAATCACAATCCATGATCTCAAATTTACCATTCCAAGTCCATTGTTCAATAAGCGCCAAGTGATTGTAAAAATGCTTGAAGCCAAAACAGGAATTTTCTCTTCTGAATTTATAGTTACTTTGCCAGATCCTGTTACAGTTGATTCTGAAGGCAATATTATGACTGTTGAATTTACTAAGGAACCTGAAATTAAAGCTTCAATTTCTGAAGGCAGAATTTACAAATTTTCTTATCATGATTTTGGTTATAAAATTTCTGACATCGATAAAAATGTTGTTTATGCAGCTACAAGTTCAGTTTTGAATCTTGAATCTACAGTTGCTGATGATGATAAAATTACTACCAAGGTTACTGCTGACATAAAAGAAATCGAAGGCTTTAATGTTCTTGATGTTTATAAAAACGCTTTCGAGAAAAAAGTTACTGAAGGTATTAAAACTGGAGAAATTATTCTTGGAAATTCTGCTGTAGTTGCGCCAGTTCCTTCTGCTGCTTCTGGCGATGTTGCTGTAGCTACTGGTGAGGCTACTGCAACTACAACAACAGCTACAGCTACAGCTGCTCCAGCCTCTGTTTCAACCGATCCCGCTGCAGCTAATATCCCAGCTCCTGCGACAGCTCCTCAAGCAAATGTTGTGACTCCTACTAATCTTAATCCTGCTGCTCCAGCTGTAGCTGCGATTCCTGTTGCGCCAGATGGAATGGCAGCCCCTGCTGCGCCAATTCTAACTCCAGCAGATATTGCTGCTGCAGCCATGGCAGCCGCTACCGCAAATATTCAAGTGAAAAGCAATTTGATGATTGATTTTGAATATATTATGTCTCCAAACCAAACTGAACAGCAAGCACAAATTCCAACTGATCCAACCCAAATTCAGGAAGCTCCAGTTCAATATAGCAAAGTGATAAAAATCAATAACTTGGATTTTTCTAACTCACTTTACAAAATACTCATTAATGGCGAAATGAACACTCTCGCTGATGATAATATGCCATCTGGTTCGGTGACAGTAAAAGTTGAAAAAATCGATGCTTTGATTGCTCACATTTCAACCGGATTTACGCAAATGGTTGAGCAGAAAAAACCAGCTTCGACTGAAATCCAAACCAGCGATTTAACTGTTAGTGGTATGCCAACTCAAGATTCTTACCAAGATTTCTTAAAAAGAGTTGCAGCTAATATTGGCGCGGTTTCCAAAGAATTGGCGGCTAAAAATCCGGTAAGTAAAGACGACATTGCTGAATTTGATATCAGAAGAGAAAAAAATCTGGAATTTTTGGTTAATGAAACCTCGATTCGTGAAATTCTTGGAAAATTCTAATTAATGAAAATTTCCGACGCGTTATCGCAAAGCCGGAAAGATCTCGATATAAAGGGCGTGAGTAACAGTAAATTGGACTGTCTAATTTTACTGACTCACGCCCTTTCTTGTTCAAAGGAACATATAATTTTTAATCCGGATACTGAATTAAATATTGAGCAGCAGGAATTTTTTTTCAAAATGGTTAAACGCCGCGCCGCGCGCGAACCAGTTTCGCATATTATCGGTAAAAGAGAATTTTTTGGTGAAGATTTTTTTGTAAGTTGCGATGTTTTAGATCCGCGTCCGGATTCGGAAAGTTTGATTGAGTTGGTTCTGGAAAATTTTCAACAAAAAAATAATTCGCTAAAAATTTTGGAACTTGGAGTTGGTTCAGGATGTTTGATTATAACTTTGCTTAAAGCTTACAAATCAGCGGTTGGAATTGGAGTTGATATTAGTGAAAAAGCACTAAAAATCGCTAGAGAAAATGCCGCAACTCATCAAGTTCAAGATCGTTTGCAATTGCTACAATCTGATCTTTTTTCAACTCTAAAGATCCTGAACCAAGTTCAAGATGACGGGAAGAGAGAGATGAGTTCATCTTCAAACTACCAATATCGTCATCCTGAATTTGATTCAGGATTTATCCAATCTCAAAGCGCAGAAAACCTTCTGAAATTTGATTTAATAATCTCAAATCCACCTTACATTGCATCGCAAGAAATTGAGACTTTAGAACCGGAAGTAAAAACTTACGAACCACGTCTAGCATTAGACGGCGGCGTTGATGGTTTTGATTTTTACAGAAAAATAGCCGCAGAATCCAAAAATTTCTTAAAAGAAAATGGTCGCGTAATTCTAGAAATCGGGATTAATCAACAAGAAAAAATAATTGAATTTTTTATTAAAAATGAATTTCAATTAATTGAGATGAAGCCTGATTTATCGGGCATTGTCCGTTCTTTATGTTTTAAAATTTAAATATGTTTATCGCCAAAACCATTTCAGAAATTCGGGATGAATTAAAAAAATCTGAAAGAAAAATCGCCTTCATTCCAACAATGGGAGCGTTGCATGAGGGTCATCTGGCTTTGGTGAAAAAAGGTCGTGAAATTGCTGAAAATGTGGTTGTAAGCATCTTCGTTAACAAAGCGCAGTTCGATGATCCAAGTGATTACGTAAAATATCCCAGACAAGTTGAAAAAGATTTAGAGCTTTTAAAAAAATCCGGCGCCAGCCAAGTTTTTTTGCCAGAAAGTTCGGAAATTTTCAAAGATGATTTTGCTTTTAAATTATTGCCAATAAAACTTGTTGATTGTCTTTGTGGAAGCTCGCGCCCTGGTCATTTTGACGGTGTGGCGTTGATTGTTACAAAACTTTTTAACATCATAAAACCAGATATTGCGATTTTTGGCGAAAAAGATTTTCAACAAGTCGCGATCATTAAAAAATTGGTCGAAGATTTTAATTTTGATCTCGAAATTTTAGGTCATGAAATTATTCGCGAAGAAAATGGATTGGCGATGTCTTCGCGCAATCAGAGATTATCAGAAAGCTCTAAAATAAAGGCAGCAGAGATTTTTTTGATTCTAAATGAAATAAAAAATGAAGTTAAAAAATCACCGAATCAAATTGAAAAAATACTGCAAAAAAAACAGGAAGAACTTTTAAACAAAGGTTTTAAAAAAATTGATTATCTGGAAATTCGCGAAGAAAAAAATCTAAATTTGGTTACAAATCTTGATAATCAAAAACCGTCTAGGATATTTATTGCAGTTTACCTCGACGAAGTTAGGTTAATTGACAACATGCGGCTCTAAGCTTCAAGCCTCCAAAAAATATTTTTTAAACATAAATAATTCAAACAATGATTTATATCATCATCAGTAATGTCGGAATGGCCCTCATGATGATTATCATTTATTTGCGCTATTCTCGTTTTCGCCTTAAAACATCTGCAGAAATTAATAGTTTGCGCCAAAAACTTGATAAGGAAGTTGCTGAAAGGCGTGATGTTGAAAATCGATTACTAACAGAGAAAAAAACCGATAGCGATAAAATCGAAAAACTATTGCAGGAAATAACCGATTTAAGAAAAGAAAAAGAAGGCGAAATAAGGCTGCGCATCGAGGCAGAAAAGCAAATTGAGTTTGCATTGCACAAAACTGATGAAGTGCAAAAACGCATGAAGGATTGGAGCGTGGTGCAAGATGCGGTGATGAGAGATTGTAAAGATTCAATCGTAAAAATCGGTAATGATCTTTATAGAAAGCTTCATGAAAGCTATAAAAGCGAGGTTGAAACCAACAAAAATTTGTTAGGTCGCGTTTCTAAAAATATCACCGATTTTTTTGAAAAAATTTCAGTAGCACAAAAAATCGAAAGTCACGTTAAGCCAGCTATAGCAAGCCCCGCTAAAACAGAAAATAATGACACAAGCACAAATGTTGTAATTAAGAAAATGATTGCAGATTTGTCGGCAACCATGAAAGCAAATGGTTTGTTAGTTAATAAAGACTATTTTTTGCCGGCAAATTTTGATGCTCAAAAAGCCAAAATGTTTCTTTGTGAAGTTGCTTTTATTACGATTGAAGAGCTTTATATGTTTGATTTTAAGGTTTGCGCTTATTTTGAGGAATATCACGCAAACAAAGATAAAACTGCTGCTTTTGAACTATTAAAACAAAGACTCGATAAATATATTTCTTACATCGGAAATGCCCGTTATCGAGATTCAATTCTAAAAGTAATGGCGACAACTAAAGCCAAGTTTGAAAAAAACATAATAGTTGTCGCAGTGTCTTCCAAGGCTGATCTGCAACTCCTTAAAGAAATCGGTTATTACGATAAATTGCATAAAGTCACGTCGCAAATTATGGATTTCGATGGGGTTAATAACCTAGTTTTATAATCAAAATGGCTTTTCAGCAAAATCAAAAACAGCGCTTAAACCTCAAAAATCTTTTCGCATTATTGCCGTTTTTCAAGCCTTACAAACGCGAAGTTATGTTGGCTTCGACTGCTTTGTTTGTAACGGCGCTGATGATTTTATTTTTTGGTAAAGTTGTAAAATATATGATTGATTTTGGTTTTTCGCAGCAGAATCATCTTTTTCTAAATCTAGTTTTGCTCACTTTTATTTTGGCAGTTTTCATCATGGCGATTGCAGGTTATTATCGCTCTTCCTTGATTAATTCGGTGGCAGAAAAAGTGATCGCCGATTTACGTAAAAAAGTTTATAATCACATCATTCACGTTTCGGCCGAATTTTTTGAATTAACCAAAGCTGGCGATGTGATCTCGCGCCTTACGGTTGATACCGCTGTGCTTTATAACGTAATCAGCAACACCATTTCATTTTTGCTGCGCAATTCGTTGTTTTTTTTAGGCGGTCTTTCTTTGCTATTTTTCACCAGCAGCAAGCTTAGTTTGCTAACAATGTTGATTATTCCAATCGCCATTTCGCCGATTATTTTTATGGGAAAATCAATCAAATCACTTTCTAATAATTCGCAAATGGCATTGTCGTCAGTCGGGGCGCATGTTGAAGAAACGGTGAGTGGCATCAAAACTATTCAATCATATTTGTGCGAAGAAAAAGAAGCGCGCAATTTTTTTGATTTTGTTGATTCGGCGTTAAAAATTTCGCTTGAAAAAATTCGCATAAAATCATTGATGATCGCTTTTGTGATAACTTTTTCTTTTGGCGGCATCGCCTTGATTTTGTGGGTTGGCGGGCATGATGTGTTAAGTGGCAAAATCACTTCTGGTGATCTTTCTTCTTTCATTTTTTATTCGATTATCACTTCAACATCTTTGGTTTCGTTAAGTCAAATTGCCGGACAATTACAAAGTGCTTCGGCTTCTGCTTCGCGGATTTTTGAGCTTTTAGAAATTCAATCTCCCGTCAAAGAAATAGCTCATCCACATCCATTTCCACCAGCAAAAGAAATTACTATAAAATTCCAAGATGTGAATTTTTCTTACCCAAGTCGCAAAGATTTTGAAGTGTTAAAAAACTTTAATCTGAAAATTAAGCCGCATGAAAAAATCGGAATTGTCGGTTCCAGCGGATCTGGAAAAAGCACAATTTTGCAACTTTTACTACGTTTTTATGATGTTGATTCGGGCATGATTTCACTGAACGGAATCGACATGCGGGCGCTTTCATTTTCTGATCTGCGCCAAAATTTTTCTTATATTTCTCAAGATTGTTTTATTTTTTCAGGCACGATTTTTGAAAATATCGCTTACGTTGACAAATCAATCACAGAAGAGCAGGTTGAAAAAATTATTGCGCAAAATCCGGCTCTCGATTTCATCAATCATTTGCCACAAAAAATGCATAACCAAGTTGGTGAAAAAGGCATTAAACTTTCCGGCGGCGAGCGTCAAAGAATTGCAATTGCACGCGCCATTATCAAGGATTCGCCGATTTTATTATTAGATGAAGCAACTTCCGCGCTCGATAATCACAATGAAAAAAATATCACCAATGCAATTACTAATTTAGCCAAAGAAAAAACCGTAATTACAATTGCGCACAAACTTTCTTCGGTTGCAGCTTCTGATCGAATTATTTTTGTCAAAAATGGCGAAATAGCCGAAATCGGCTCGCATCAAGAGCTGGTGGCGCAAGATGGCTTTTATAAAAAGATGTATGAAGTTGAAATGTTGGGAGTGATTTAGTTAATTTTTACTGCTATTTTAAATTCTCATAGACCTTGTAGCGGTCTCTATACGGCTAAATAAACTAAACCTTCTACAATGTTGACCCTCCAAGACCCCTACTTTGTTCTGTCAAACTAAAAGCTGTCGGATTTGTTGGAGAGTTTTTTGGAACATATTTTCTTTCATTTTTTGGCGTGTAGTAAAAATCATCTTCTTTTGTCAATTTAAATTTTTCTCCAAATTTCTTCTTAAAACTTTGCCCAACATCCCTATCCAACAAGCTTGCGTGAATTTTGCATTGAGAAAAATATTTTGGCTCAAGTGAGCTTAAATCAGTTGGGAGTTTGCAATTTTCGTCAAAAGTGCATTTCAGAAATGTTGCTCGAAATAGATTTTTCATGTCGCAATTTTGAAAATCCTTGCCGACAAATCTTTCGTAGTTGCGATCTTTGCCTAGAGTATTTCCAGAAAATACTTTCGTTTTTTCTTCCTCTTCCTTAATTTTTTTGTTCCTAGCAGATCTTTTATTTGGAATGCTATCGATCATAATCTTAAGATCTTTATTTTTTTCCTCCTTTAGCCAATCTTTCATTTCTAATGCCTCACCGGAGGCTTCATTATTTCTGAGTACTTTAATTTTATTGAACTCTTCCATCAGAGATTTTTTGTTGGCTTCTCTTAAATTCCCATCTTCTTTAGCAGGCGAAAGTCGATCTGTAGGTAAGAGGGGGCTAGAATTGAATGTCGTAGCAGCAGTATCACTTTTTCCTTTGTCATCAGCTGGAGAAACTTGTTCTTCATCAATAGAAGCGATATAATCCTGTATAACTTGCAAATCTTTAAATGAATTAAAATCGACTCCAGAAACCCCACACCTATCATCAGTCAATCTATCATCAGTTTGAAAAATTTCATAACGATCTTGGAGACGCAGACGTAACTCATCTTCTGGCAGCAAAATCAAGCCTCTCTCGCCAATTGAAGCGTCGCGAGCAAAATCTTCTCTCGATATTTCAACTCTACCAATTCTAACTTTATCGCCCATCAATAATGCCAGGTTCGCTTTAGCTGCTGGGCCACAACCAGCTCTGGTTCCTTGTTCTAACAAATGCTTTTCTTGGATGGTTACATTTTGTGCCTCTCGCACATTTTCTTGACAATCGTTGACAAATTCAGGAACAACCTTTTTGTAAGAAGAAGATCCTGACAAATCTTGAACGTGTGAAACAACCCCTGTATTCACAACAGGCTCCAAAAATCCAACTACTTTTTTTATAAAACTCTCAACATTATCAGAGCATCCCGATTGCTGACCACCTGATGGATTAGAGTAGTTAACTTCGACTACATTCTTATCGTTAGAATCTTTCTTAAAAGCAATTTCTATACTAAACCAATGAGCACTCTCATTGAGTATTAAATAAGCTTTTTTCTTTTGGGTGTATAAATCTTCCGCAGACATCGGCTTTAATTCATTTCTTTCGAACCATCCCTCTACTATACTACTTACAAAGCCTCTGACTATGTCATCAGAAGTATTGTTAACAATCTCTCCACAACCAACAAATGGTTTTTTCTTTGACAAGCCAGTAAGAGGCTGGGCAAAATCATTTTGACGGTCGTAATAATAATCACAATTAATCTCGATTTGCGAGTTTTTCAGTTGATATTTTGCGGTGTTTGCATCTCCATTTTTACGATCAAACATTGGATCCAATGCTCTTATTCTTGGCGACTCTTCAAAGTCAGTATTTAATTTATCTCTGTAATCCGATATTGCTTGATCAACAAGATTATCCGGAACAGGCTTTTCTTTATAATGATATCCTAAATTGAATGTACTATTATCAACTATTGCTGAAACAAAAAATTTTTCATCATTCAACCCAGAGGAATTTATTGCCAATTTCAAAAAATTATCAATTTCAGCGCGATCATCACGGGTCAAATCTTGAGTTCGTGAATTACTAAACAATACTTGAGCGGGATTAATGGCTCTTTCCCTTTCAATAGACAAATTTAATCTGTCATCAATCCACTTATTCCTATCAATAAGGTGCGCTGGTGAAGTGTTTGCGGATGTTGAATCTGAAAATGGAGCGGCAGTAGAAGTTTCTTCTGTATTTTGCTGCAAATGTTCCCACCGCGCTTCTTCTTGCGATAGATTACCGGTTGCAAACAGCGAATTTACTATAGATTTGGCTGCAATAAGTTCATTATGAGCCTTTCGATATCCATGTTTTTCATTAATACCCAATCTATCCCAATGCGACAATTCTGCTGCAAAAGACACTTGAGGAAATTTCTTTTTCAAAGATGAAGCTGCTTCGACAATTGATTCTGCAATCCATTCTTCTGGATTTAGAAAGACTCCGCCACCAACTTTTGTAAGATATGTTGGCTTAAGATCATCTTCTTGAGTAATTTTTCCTTCTTTTATTAATCTTGCATTTAATCGGGCGCCTTGAATAAGTTGTGCTTTTGCAGCAGCGACAAGAGCCAGTCTTGCAAGAGGCTCCCACGCTTCTCTTCCGTGAACAGAATATCTAATGTCATGAATTTGATTAATTTTATCTTGAGAATCATATCCAATTGGAAATGCCGATACCCAAACTTGATCGATTACTTTTTTATCATCAATTCTGTGATTGATCCTGTGAAGTTGAAGTCTGTAGTCTTCGTAACCACAAGCAAACTTGGCATCAGTTGTTATTCCAACCGCGAATGAGTTGATTAAAGACTCTCTAAATTCATTCCTTTGGCTATCATTTCTTCTTTTTTTTGTAATTGGATCTATCAACAGAAATTCATTAATCCTGTCTAGTTCTGATGTTATCGGCTTTTCTCCAGATCCTGATATATCTTTGGGAAAAGTGTAACCATTATTGTAAGTAAAAAACTCTTCACTCCCATCGTCAGGTTTCAAACCCAACTCTATTAACTTTTTTTGAAATGGCTTTAAGCAATTAAGTTGCCTATCATCGTGTTGTCCAAATTTTTGTTTGTCTATTGCAGCATCATTCTTGTTTTGAATCCATTTCTGAAACTCAGAAAAAAGCTTATCCTCATTTAATAGACCATTTTCATTAACATATTGATTACTCATCAATCCAGTTGATGCCTCAACAGGTAACAAATATTGACGGAAAAGTAAATTCATGGTAGTAGAAAGAGCGCAGGCAGGACCTTGGGTAGGGTCACCTATATATCCATCTATACCATCGCTTGGTTTTACTGAAGGGGATACCATCTCAAGACAATTCGGTTGAGAGGCGGCTCCCATTACAATTGCATCTTTGCAATTGCAATGCATAGCAAGTGCGTTGCCCAGAGAAGCGCCTTTGGTAGTGTTTTGATAAATACTCCAATCAATTTTATTGCTCTCTTCATGCAACATTTCTTCCATCTTAGCAATTGTAGGAGTAATAAAACTGCCGATCCCAATATCTCCAAGTTTTGTTTCAAAATATAATTTTTGACCTTCTGGCTTGCTTTGGTCAATTCGCAATTTGCTCGCCAAGAAGTTTTGAGCTCCTGCTTCTGTTGCAACATTATCTTTAGAGCTAACATCAAAGAAAGTTTTTATTGCTTGTTCGCTAGGCATAAGATGTAAGAACTTTAAGCGTTACTTATACAAAAAAGTTTTCACGCAAATTTACGCAGTGGTATTTTTGAATTTTTCTAATGATCTTTCCAGCCAATTCTTTTTAAGAAAAATTCATAAGAATCTTCAAAAGTGAAAGTTTTATTATCGTCGAAAACGATTAATTTATTAGCGATTTGTCTTAAGAAATGTTCGTCGTGAGTCACGACAATTACAGCACCTTGGAAGTTTTTAATCGCTTCCAAAAGAGCTTCGCAAGATTCCATATCAAGGTGATTTGTTGGTTCATCGAGAAGCAATAAATTTACACCTTTCAACAAAATTTTCCCAAGCATCACGCGGCTTTTTTCGCCACCCGAAAGCACAGAAATTTTCTTATTTGCTAAATCATTGTTAAACATCATGTTGCTGCAAACCTGACGCACGCGGCTTATCGGAAGTTTTTCATCAACTTTTTGCAACTCTTCGTAAACTGTACGATTTTTATCGAGACGATCAATGTTCATTTGTCCGAAATAGCCGATTTCAGTTTTAGCATTGGTTTTGATATTACCTTTAAGCGGGATCAAATCTTGTGTGATAAGCTTTAACAAAGTTGATTTACCTTTGCCGTTTTTACCGATGATGCAGATTTTTTCGCCATCAGCAACTTTGAAACCAAGATTGTGAATCAATAAATGTTCGGGGTTGTAACCAAAGCCTAAATTTTCAGCTTCAACCATATTTTCCTTGCTGGCGTAAGGATTGTGAGTGAATTCAAAATCAAGAGTTGCAACATGCGAAAGTTTTTCTTTCACATCTTGTTTTTCCAACATTTTAACTCGTGATTGCGCGCGGCTTGCCATGCTTGCTTTAGCACCGAAACGATCAATCCATTCTTGAGTTTTTTGTCTTTGCTTATCTTCGTTGACGCGAGTTTTTTCGTAAATTTCTTCTTCAGCAGCAATTTTTTCGCGAATGCCTTGCGTGTTTCCCGGAACTTTTTTAAAGGCTTTGCGATGAATTACCAAAGTGTGTGTAACCACGTCGTCCATGAATCCGCGATCGTGAGTGATTAAAATTAATTCGCCTTCCCATTCTTTTAAAAACTCTTTTAACCAGCGAATTGAATGAATGTCGAGATAGTTGGTTGGCTCGTCGAGCAACAACATTTGTGGTTCAACCAAAAGTAATTTTGCCAAATTTAATTTAACTTGATAGCCGCCGGAGAATTTTTTTGGATCTTTGTAGAGGTCGTCGTAAGTAAAGCCCAAGCCGTATAAAATATTTTCACCTTTCCAGCCTTCATGCTCGCGATCTTCTGGTAAAACCGAACAAATTTCATCTAAAACTGTTTCGTGAGTGAAATGAATATGTTGCTCTAAATGCCCAATTCTGTAGCCGCGTGGAATTTCTACAGCACCCGAATCGGGTTCAAGTTTTTTTAGGATTAATTTTAAAAAAGTAGATTTGCCACTGCCGTTGCGCCCAATCAAACCAACCTTCTCGCGACCGTTAATGATGAAACTGGCATCGGTAAAAACATCATGCCCTGAAAATGAAATAGATAAATCTTTAACTCTGATCACTGCTTTTAAATTTTTTAATTAATTATAATTCGCGAAACATTATGTAAGCATCAACATAGCCTAAAACCTTATGGTTAAAGCCTTGAGGAATGGTGCCAATAATTTTAAATCCGACTGATTGCCATAAGTTTACAGCAGCTTTATTTGTGGAAACAACAAAATTAAATTGCATTGCTTTATAGCCCAATTCTTTTGCGGTGCTAATTGAATGAAGTGCAAGAGATTTTCCAATCCCAAATCCACGTTTATTCTCATCGACAATATAACTAGCATTTGCAATATGCGAGCCACGATCTACTTGATTTGGTTTGATTAAATAAACACCCGCAATTTCATCGCCAATTTTTGCTACAAAAGTTTTGGCCGAGCTGTTCATCCATTTGGCGCAAGCTTCTTCTTTTGTGGTTTCGTCGTCGTTTACATAAGTTTCACCGGTGGAAATTACACTTTTAAAAATGCGCCAAATCTCATCAAAATTTTCTGTAGTTGCGAGTGTGATTTTAATGTTTAATTCCATCTATTCAGCGGGAGCTGAACATTGTCTGCCAACTTGCGAACCAATTTTAAATTCTTTGCCGGCTTTTAAATCTTCTAAAATTTTTAAGAAATTTTCGCTAGTGAGATCTTCGGCAAAGTCATCATTAATTTGAACAACTGGCGCATTTACACAGGCGCCCAAACACTCAACTTCTTTCAGTGTAAATACACCATCAAGCGTGGTTTCGTCCATTTCAATTCCAAGTTTTTCTTCGCAATCTTTAATAATTTTATCAATGCCGCGAAGCATGCAAGGCGTGGTTTTGCAGAATTGTAATAAATATTTTCCAACTGGTTTTAAGTTATACATCGTGTAAAAACTTGCTACTTCGTAAACTTTAATTTCGGGCATTTTTAAAATTTCAGCGATGCAGGCGATAACATCTTTTGAAATCCAATTTTGGTTTTGTCTTTGCGCCAAATCAAGCAAAGGCATTACTGCAGATTTCTGGCGGTCGGCTGGATATTTTGCCGAAATTTCGCGAATTTTTTTTTGGTTTTCTTCGTTAAATTGAAAAGTCATATCCGATAATTATTTAATGTTTTTCCAAACCGCTTTTTTGGCGGCAATCAAAATTAAGAACAAAACGCCCAAGAAAATCATGGTGCGAACGCCCATTTTTTTGCGATGTTCAGTTTCTGGTTCTGCGGCCCATTGTAAAAAATTTACAACGTCGATAATCACTTGTTCTTTGGTAGCGTAAGTTCCGTCCTTATATTCAACTTGACCATCGTCAGAAATTGGCGCTGGCATTGAAATTTGGCGACCTTCAAAATATGGATTGTAATATTTACCTTCATTCATGTGAAATCCATCGGGCGCATCAGCGTAGCTACTTAGAAGCGAATAAACATAATTCGGGCCATCGTGACGCGCTTTAACAATCAAAGATAGATCTGGTGGTAAAGCGCCGCCATTTGCAGAACGCGCGGCTTGTTCATTGGCGTAAGGGCCAACAAATTTATCAGATGGCAAACCAGGGCGCTCAAACATTTCGCCATCATCATTTGGGCCATCACTTACCAAATATTCGCTGGCAATTTGTTTTACTTCTTCTTGCGAAAAACCAATTGCAGCTAGGTTGCGATAAGATACTAGTTTCAAGCTATGACAAGCCGAGCAAACTTCTTTATAAACCTGAAATCCACGTTGAATTGAAGCGCGATCAAAGCGACCAAAAGGATTATCAAATTCCCATTTCATCTGTTTTGGATGAAGTGCCGAACTATTGATCACATCTTGACCTCCTTCATTGGCAAAGCTGGAGAAAGAGATTAGCGATAAGATTAAAAAAAGTTTTTTCATTTTTATTAATGATTTTTTTGGAAATCGGCGTCGATTGATTCTGGCAAAGGTAGAGTTTTTTCAAACTTCGGTAAATTTGGTAAAATCACTAAAAAATAAGCGTAATAATAGAAAGTTGAAAAGCGCGAAGCCCAGATATACCAACCTTCTGCGGGTGATTTTCCGAGCCAACCTAAAAACACAAAATTGATTATAAATAAGTAAAATACTTTTTTGAAAAGTGGACGATAAGCGCCTGAAACCACTTTGCTGCGATCTAAAAATGGCAAAGCAAAAAGTAAAGCGATGGCGCCAAACATCATCAAAACGCCGCCGAGTTTATCAGGAACGGCGCGCAGAATTGCGTAGAAAGGCAGGAAATACCATTCAGGCACAATATGCGCCGGAGTTACCATTGGATTGGCGGGAATGTAGTTGTCGGGATGTCCTAAAGAATTTGGATAGAAAAATAAAAAATAGCCAAAAATCAAAAAGAAAGCCACAAAACCAACCATATCTTTAATGGTAAAATATGGGTGAAAAGGAATGATGTCTTTTTTAGTTTTAATTTGAACGCCGGTTGGGTTGTTAGAGCCTACAGTATGAAGCGAAACCAGATGAATTAAAACCACGCCAACAATTAAGAAAGGTAGCAAAAAGTGTAAAGAAAAGAAGCGATTTAAAGTTGGGTTATCCACCGAATAACCGCCCCAAAGCCATGCTACGATTGATTCTCCAACAACAGGAATAGCAGAAAATAAATTTGTAATTACAGTGGCGCCCCAAAAACTCATTTGACCCCAAGGCAAAACATAACCAACAAAAGCCGTTGCCATTGTAAGCAAGAAAATCACGATTCCAATCCACCATAAAAGCTCACGCGGCGCTTTGTAAGAGCCATAATAAAGACCGCGAGTTATGTGAGCATAAAGTGCAACGAAAAACATCGACGCGCCAACCGCATGAATATAGCGAATGAGCCAACCATAATTGACATCGCGCATGATGTGTTCAACTGAATTAAACGCCATTTGCGTGTTGGCAACATAATGCATCGAAAGAAAAAGCCCGCTCAAAATTTGCACAACTAAAGCAATCCCAGCAATAGATCCAAAGCTCCACCAATAGCTTAAATTTTTTGGATAAGGATGTTTAAGCAAAACATTTTCAAGCATGCCAATAATCGGCAGCCGATCATTCACCCATTTTGCAGCTTTTGATTTTTCAACAAGACTTTTTTCGAGATCGTTTTGTAAGTGATTAGACATAGTTTTTTATTTAATTATCCGGCATCGGCGCGCTGTAGCCCAAAGGGCGTAAGCGGCTAGCCAATTTTAATTTTTGTATCGCCCACAAATTCGTAAGGCGGAATTTCTAAATTTCTAGGAGCGGGACCTTTTCTAATTCGGGCAGAAGTATCGTATTGCGAACCGTGACAAGGGCAGAACCAGCCTTTATATTCGCCTTGTCCCATGATTGGAATGCAACCTAAATGAGTGCAAATTTCAATTGTCACCAACCATTCTTCTTTGCCTGCTTTTACGCGTTCGGCATCGGTTTGTGGATCGCGTAATTCTTTGATGTCGACGGCGTTGGCTTCTTCAATTTCAGCTTTGGTGCGTCTTCTAATTGAAACTGGCTTGCCGCGCCACATAACTTTTTTTTCTTCGCCAGCTTTGATGCTGGAAATATCAACTTCGGTTGAAGCTAAAGCCTGAACGTCGCTTGACGGATTCATGCTATCAATGAATGGTAAAATTGCGCAAGCAGCACCAATTCCAGCGGCGCTATAAGCGGTTGCAGTAAGCAACTTTCTACGGCTTTCATCTTTCGGTGAAAGAGACTTTTCGGACATTTTTATTAAAAAATTTTTAGATGAGAAAAAAAGAGTCGCGTTTTTTATTCATCGGCGCAAATTTATCAACCTCGAAATTTCTTCAAAAGAACTTCTAAAAAAATGACAATCCTAAAAATCAAAAAATTAGAAAATGGCAAAGATTTGCCTTTGCCGAAATATGAAACTTCTGGCAGCGCTGGAATGGATTTGTTGGCTGCAATTGATGAGCCAATTATCATCAAAGCTGGCGAAATAAAATTAGTAAAAACCGGAATCGCAATTGCTTTAGAAAAAGGCTTCGAAGCCCAAGTGCGACCAAGATCGGGATTAGCATTAAAAAATGGCATTACAGTTTTAAACAGCCCGGGAACGATTGATTCAGACTATCGCGGCGAAGTTTGTGCGATTTTAATTAATCACTCACAAATTGATTTCACAATCACGCGCGGCATGAGAATTGCCCAAGTTGTAATCGCTAGACACGAACAAGCTGAAGTTTTTGAGGTTGAAGATTTAGATCAGACCACGCGCGGTTCAGGTGGCTTTGGTTCAACCGGACATTAATTCATGCCGCTTTCCGACCAACAAAAACAGCGTTATTTGCGAAATACAATCCTTTCTGAAATTAGCGAAAGCGGTCAGGAAAAATTATTGCGCGCGCGGGTTTTGGTTGTTGGTGCGGGCGGTTTGGGTTCACCCGCGTTGCTTTATTTAGCTGCGGCGGGAGTTGGAAATATTGGCGTAATTGATGATGATGTTGTCGAGCTTTCAAATTTGCAGCGTCAAATAATTCACAATGAAAAAAATCTGGGACAAAAAAAAGTTGCCAGCGCTGCGACAAAAATTTTTCTTTTAAATTCTGACGTAAAACTCGAAATTTTTTCACAGCGCGCAACTCGCGAAAGCCTTAGAAAAATCAGTGCTAATTATGATTTTATTTTGGATTGTAGCGACAATTTTCCTACTCGTTTTATAATTAATGAATTTTGCCACCAACAAAAAAAACCATTAATTTTTGCCGCCGTAAAAGGATTTTTAGGGCAGGTTGCGGTTTTTAAATCTTACGAAAATAACAATCCTTGTTACGCCTGTTTTAACCCAAATATTGTTGATGAAAATTTTTCATTGCCATTGTCCGAAAAGGGAATTTTAGGTTCAGTTGCAGGCACAATTGGCGCGCTTCAAGCGACCACAGCAATTAAAGAAATTTTGAGAATCGAAGAAAGTTTGGTCGGAAAAATTTTAGTTTCCAATTTGTTAAAAAATGAGTTTCGCAAAGTCGGCCTGAAAAAAAATTCAAACTGTACGATATGTTCAGTTTAGATCATAAAAACAAGTTCAGGATCTAGCTTTAACACATAAATTAGAAAACTTAAAACCACCCAATTGACTTTCAATTTACCTTCTCTTACAAAGCCGCGCTCATTTTTATTTTTCCAAAAAAAATTAAAAATATTATTAAAAAAGTGGAACCGCTTTCACTTTTTTAATGCAATTAAGACCTTAAAAAAACTTTAGTTTTTTTAAATTAAGGAGAAGTGGCCGAGTGGTCAATGGCAACAGACTGTAAATCTGTCCGCGCAAGCGTTCGCAGGTTCAAATCCTGCCTTCTCCACCATTAAAACTAAATTCAAACAAGTTTGAATTTAGAAAAAATGAATTGCTGCGCACGAAATAAATTCGCGCATTCGCAATAACTTTTATTAAGCGGGTGTAGCTCAACGGTAGAGTTCCAGCCTTCCAAGCTGGCCGTGAGGGTTCGATTCCCTTCACCCGCTCCATTATATACAAGCAAGATCTATAGAAGCACGAACACCACTTCCCATTTTTTCACCAAGGATTTTTTTATTATTTGATGTCTCAAAAATTCAAAATCCACTCCAAATTTTCTCCCGCTGGCGATCAGCCGCAAGCTATTTCCAAGCTCATCCAAGGCTTAGAAGAAAAAAAACAAAATCAGGTTTTGCTTGGAATTACGGGTTCGGGGAAAACTTTTACGATGGCGAATATAATTGAGCGCACACAGCGCCCCGCGATGATTATGGCGCATAACAAAACTTTGGCAGCACAGCTTTATGGCGAGATGAAAGAATTTTTTCCCGAAAATGAAATTGGTTATTTCGTTTCATTTTATGATTATTACCAACCCGAAGCTTACATTCCAAAAACTGACACCTTCATTGAAAAAGACAGCGCCATCAACGAGCAAATTGATCGGCTGCGTCACGTGGCAACGCGCGCCCTTTTTGAACGTAGGGACACTATAGTTATTGCGTCTGTATCTTGTATTTACGGCATTGGATCACCAGAATTTTATTCAACGATGGTTTTGCGCTTGAAAGTTGGTGATGAAATTGGTCGTCAAAAACTTTTGCTGCGCCTTGTCGATCTGCAATATACGCGCAACGACGTCACTTTTGAGCGTTGCGATTTTCGCGTTTTGGGCGATGTGATTGATATTTTTCCATCGCACGAAGATGAGCGCGCTTGGCGCATTTCAATGTTTGGTGATGAGATTGAAGAAATCATCGAATTTGATCCGCTAACTGGCGAACATTTTGCTAAGCTTACTGAAATTTCGCTTTATCCTTCTTCGCATTATGTAACTCCCGCCGACACCTTGAAGGGCGCTATTTTGCAGATTAAAAAAGATTTATCATTGCGCATCGAATATTTAGAAAGCATTGGAAAAATTGTTGAAGCGCAACGCTTAAATCAGCGCACAACTTATGATATGGAAATGATGTTGGAAGTTGGCTCTTGCAAAGGAATTGAAAATTATTCGCGCTATTTAACTGGTCGCCCAACTGGTTCGCCGCCGCCAACTTTATTTGAATATTTGCCCAAAGATGCATTGCTTTTTGTTGATGAAAGTCACGTTTCAGTGCCGCAAGTTGACGGCATGTATAAAGGTGATTTAGCACGTAAAACTAACCTGACAGAACATGGATTTCGCCTTTTAAGCGCGCTGGATAATCGCCCCTTAAAATTTGCTGAATGGGAACAATTTAAGCCGCAAACAATTTACGTTACGGCAACTCCCGGAAAATATGAATTAGCCAAAACTGATGGTGAAATTATTGAACAGGTAATTCGCCCAACCGGCTTGCTTGATCCGGTTTGTGAAATTCGTCCAGCGAAAGCGCAAGTTGTTGATTTGTTGAAAGAAATTAAAGCCACAACTGGGCGCGGATTTAGAACAATTGTCACCACGCTTACGAAAAAAATGTCAGAAGATTTAACCGATTTTTTAAGCGAAGCCGGAATTAATGTGGTTTATATGCATTCCGATATCGACACGCTTGATCGCATTGAAATTATTCAAAATTTACGTTTGGGAAAACATGATTGTTTGGTTGGCGTAAACTTGCTGCGCGAAGGTTTGGATATTCCTGAATGCGCTTTGGTGGCAATTCTTGACGCTGATAAAGAAGGATTTTTGCGCAATGAAACTTCGCTAATTCAAACAATTGGTCGCGCTGCCAGAAACTCGGAAAGTAAAGTTATTCTTTACGCTGATAAAGAAACTAAATCAATTAAAGCGGCGATGGGTGAAACGGAGCGCAGAAGAAAAATTCAAATTGCTTACAACGAAAAACACGGAATTACGCCAACGACGACTTATAAAAAAATCGGCTCAGCTTTGGCAAATCTTTACACGAAAAAAACTGCGGCGGAAGGTGATTTAGTTCCGAAGAAAATTCCAACTGAAAAAGAGATCGAAAATTTGCGCAAAAATATGTTGCGCTGCGCCGCTAATCTTGATTTTGAAAAGGCAACTGAGCTTCGAGAAGAAATCAAGAAGATGGAAAATTTATTGATGATGAAATAGGGCTTTTGGTATTAATTAATTTAAAATTTTTAATCTGCGTTAAGCATATAATTGCCTTTTAAAGAACAAAAAGTTTGAAAAATTAAATCAGATGAAAACAATGCGGCGCCCTATCTTTTTGAAGGTAGTGGAAATTTAAGTGGCGGGATAGCTCAGTCGGTAGAGCAACGGGATCATAATCCGCAGGTCGGGGGTTCGAATCCCTCTCCCGCTACCAGCTTCGTTCTTGCGATCAGTGAGCTGATCGTTAGAACGAAGCTGGACCTCGCCAAAGCCCATCAGGCGACGACGGGCAATTACTTTTATTTCATCCTCTCCATCGTATCCACCAAGACTTTAGTCGTAAATCCAAGTCCAAATCCATATTTCGCTTTATTATTCACCGCTTTTCCCATCGCCTCACTCAATGGCACCAAAGCCTGACAATGATGATTCAACTCTCCTAAAAAAATATTTTTCAAATCACCAACCAAAATAAAATCTGCACCAAGTTCAATCACATTTTTATATTTTTCTTTTAAGCTGCCATTTAGCACATCCAAAATCATTTTTATTTTCTTCTGCAAATTTTTTATTTCCTCTTTTTCCAAAATCTCAATTGGCTGCGAAGTGGCTCCACCAGTGGAATAAGTGGTTGTAAAATTTTTATCTTCTAATCTTAAGCTTTTTCTAAAAGTACTGCCGGCAACATAAAAATTTCCTTTTTTATCCTTCAAAAAATTCGTACGAATATCGCCAGATTTTACTCCTTCCAAAAATGGCTGAACCAGAATTTTTCCGTGATAAAGTTTTTTAGCATTTTTTAAAATCTGCGCCCGAGTCAGTTCTATCAAGCTTTTATCTAATTTAAAATTTTGTACGTAACACAAAATTTCAATTATTTTTTTAAGCTCTTTTTCATTTAAATTATTTTTAATTTTGTAAAGTTGCATCGAATGCAAATCTGCAATTTCTTGATTTTTGAGAGACAAAAAATCCAAACCATTTTCACAAAATTCCACCGCAAAAACTCCTAAAGATTGCGCCGAATCTTTGGGTTTAAAAACCAGTTTTGCGAAAGTTTTTTTATAAAGTTTTTTATATTCCGCAGACATTGATTTTACTTGATTCAAAATAGTTTCGTCATCAATGCTAAATTCCGCAGTTGGTGTCGCAATTTTTTCTTTTAAAATACGATTTATTTTTTGCGGAGTTTCTTTGTCGCCTAAATTTATTGGGCAATTAAAAATAAATTTCGGAAATAATTTTTTCAGCTCCTTCAAAGTTTCATTCACATCTTTTTTTCCAGCGGGAGGAAACGGCGATTTCATAGGCTCGAGTCTTTGAATGACGAAATTTACCTCATTTAATTTGAGTGTGGTTTTGGCTTGGGTATGGACCCCGTCGTGAAGACGGGGTGACAATGTTTTTAGTTTGGTAGGTGACAATATTTTTATTTTGGTAGGTGACAATATTTTTAGTTTGGCAGACAAACTGCTAGTTTTGTTTCTTCGGATAATGCTAAAGACATCGTCGTCCCTTCTTAGAATTGGTTCTATACAAACTAAATCAGAAACTCTTTGTATTTTTAATTGATGAAGTTTTTTTAAATCTTTTTTTTCAACGCATTCCATAATTTCTAAATTGCGCTGTTCGTAATTTTTTACTAAAGCCTGACAAAGCTTGTTTTTGTTGGTCAAATGAAGTGTTAAAATTGATGAATTGCGACTTTTTGGCAAATCTTTTTTGAGGTTATAAATATAAACTTCGTGTCCCAATTTTAGGCTTGAAAGAATATAAGCTAAACTTGTATTGCGCCCTAGAGCCATATTCGCAAAAGACTCATTAACAATGGCAAGAATTTTCATTTTATGAAAGACAATTTAAGATTTTAAAAAGACAGATACTTGCAATTAACTCCTTAGACTTTACTTTGCGCGCCCCGCCATAAATTTGATATAAAAAAATCTCTAAAATCATGTCAAAAGAATTAACACAAACTTCACCTTTTTTCAGTGCGAACGTAGTTTTCATCAATGAACTTTATCAAAAGTTTTTGCAAAATCCGGCATCAGTTGATGCAAGTTGGGCAGAATTTTTTGCCAAAAATACTGAAGAAGTAAAATCAATTTTAGCTGATTATAAAGGCCCAAGTTGGGCTTCTCGCAACCTTCAGGTTATTGGTTCACAGGATTTTGATATTTCTTCAAATGTAAAAAAAGAAGCGCCAAAAAAAGATGTAAAAGTTGGCGCACCAGTTTTAGCTTCAACCAAAGATTTAAATATCAGAGTTGCCAATTTAATTGAAGCTTACAAAAAATATGGACATTTAGCAGCAAACCTTGACCCAATTGGTTTGATGCCATCCAAAAATGTTGTAGAAATTGATATTAACACTCATGAAATTTCTTTCGAAGATTTAGAAAAAGAAGTTGAATTCAACGGAAAATTAGGGCTTAGAAAAGCTAAACTTTCTCAAGTAATTGAATATTTAAATTTCATTTACGCCAATAAAGTTGGCTGTGAATTTGAATATATTCGCAATCGCGAACAAAAAGAATGGTTGGCTCGCGAGACAGAAAACGCGCTGCTTAACGACATTTCGAAAGAAGAAAAAATCAAAATTTTAAAAGAAATTATCCGAACTGAAGGTTTCGAACAATTTCTGCACAAAAGATTTCCCGGTGCCAAAAGATTTTCGGTTGAAGGTGGCGATTCTTCGATCAACTCAATTGAAAAAATGATTGATGTTGGTGCGAAAAATGGCATTAAAAAAATTGTTATCGGCATGGCGCATCGCGGTCGTTTAAACACTTTAACGGGAGTGATGGGAAAACCTTATTACCAATTGATCGCCGAATTTAAAGGCACTCCCGGAATGCCTGATGGAATTACCAAATCGGGTGACGTGAAATATCATATGGGTTATGCTTCAACTCGAGAAATTTCCGGCAACAAAATTGATTTATCTTTAGCTTTCAACCCTTCGCACCTTGAAGCGGTGAATGTTGTTGTAGCTGGAAGAATTCGTGCCAAACAAGATTTATATGGTGATTTAGATCGCACTCAAGCAATGGCGTTGGTAATTCATGGTGACGCGGCTTTTGCGGGTCAAGGTTCTGTAGCTGAAAGTTTAATGATGAATGGAATTGAAGGCTACAACACTGGCGGTGTGATGCATTTAATCATTAATAACCAAATTGGTTTTACGGCAAATCCAAATGATTCGCGCAGCACAACTTACGCGTCAGACATGGCAAAAGCAATTGATGCGCCAATATTTCATGTTAATGGCGATGATGTTGAAGCGGTGATTAAAGTTACAGATATTGCAACTCGCTTCCGCCAAACTTTCAAAAAAGATGTGGTTTTGGATGTGATTTGTTATCGCCGTTATGGTCACAATGAAGGCGACGAGCCGCTTTACACGCAGCCGATAATGTACACTAAAATTAAAGATCATCCGAGTTTGGAAAAAATTTACTCGAAAAAATTGATCGCCGAAAATGTAATTTCAGAAGCAGAATATCAAAAACTAAATGCTGATTTTAACGCGTTTCTTTCCAGCGAATTTGACAAAGCTGCAACTTACAAACCAAATGAAGCCGATTGGTTGAAAAAAGATTGGAGCAAAATTAAAGATGGCGATAATTCAATTCCAAAAACTGCCGTTGATAAAAATAAATTAAAAGATTTTGCCCAAAAATTAACTATTTTGCCTTCAGGATTTTCAGAAAATTCTAAAGTTGTTGCCGGAAAAATTCGTCAAAAAGCCACAATCGATGAAGAAAAAGATATTGATTGGGGCGCTGGCGAAGCTTTGGCTTTTGCGTCGCTTTTATCAGAAGGTCATCCAGTTAGAATTACCGGTCAAGATTCGGGACGTGGAACTTTTTCGCACCGCCATTCAATTTTACACGACACTGTTAACGCTAAGCGTTACAACATTTTCACGCCATTTTCACAAACCGCTAAATATGAAGTTTACGATTCATTTCTTTCTGAATATGGCGTACTTGGTTTTGAATATGGTTATTCACTTTCAATGCCAAATGGTTTGACAATTTGGGAAGCACAATTTGGTGATTTCGCCAATGGCGCGCAAATTATTATCGACCAATTTATCACTTCGTCAGAAGTTAAATGGTTGAGAAAATCAGGTTTAGTAATGTTGTTGCCTCATGGTTATGAAGGACAAGGGCCGGAACATTCTTCGGCGCGTTTAGAGCGCTTTCTGCAATCTTGCGCTAATAATAATATCCGCGTTTGCAACATCACAACTCCGGCGAATTTTTTCCACGTGCTGCGTCGTCAAATTCACGGAAAAGATCGCAAGCCTTTGATTGTTATGTCGCCAAAATCAGTGCTGCGTAACAAAGCGGCAACTTCAACTTTGGCAGATTTTTCTGATTTCAATTTCCGTCCTTTAATTGCCGAAACCAATAAATTAGAATCTGCGGACAAAATTCGTAAAGCTGTGTTTTGTTCAGGAAAAGTTTATTATGATTTACTTGAAGCGCGCGAGACTAAGAAAATCAACGATGTGGCGCTTATTCGTTTAGAGCAGCTTTATCCATTTCCAAAAGAAGAATTACAAGTTGAGCTAAAAAAATATAAAAACGCCGAAATTATTTGGTGCCAAGAAGAGCCAAAAAATATGGGCGCGTGGAAATTTGTCGATGATTTGATCGAAGAATCTTTGGTTGAAATTAAACATAAATTTGCCCGACCAAAATTTGTTGGTCGCATTGCTTGCGCTTCAACTGCAACGGGATATGGTTCTTATCATGCCAAAGAGCAGAAAATATTGATTGACGAAGCGCTAAGCTAAAATTAGTTTTTTTTAAAAATTTTTAACCTCAAACGAGAAAATTATGACTATTGAAATCAAAGTTCCAGCCCTTGGAGAATCGGTATCAGAAGCGACAATTGCCAAGCTTCACAAAAAAGCAGGTGATGCAGTTAAAGCTGACGAATTGATCGTGGAGCTTGAAACTGATAAAGTTACGCTTGAAGTAAATGCGCCTTCAAACGGCGTTATTGCTGAATTGAAAGTTAAAGAAGGCGACAATGTTAAAGTTGGTGATTTGATTGCTTTAATGTCGGAAGGCGGCGCAGCGGTTACTATAAAAGCAGTTCCAACGGCTCAAGCTGAAACTCCAAAACAAACTCAATCTCAAAGTGAAAGTGTGGCATTTCTTTCTCCAGCTCCCAAAAAATTGGCGGCAGAGAATGATGTTGATACTTCAAAAATTTCTGGAACCGGAAAAGATGGTCGCGTAACCAAAGGTGACGTTTTGGATGTAATTGCTAATGGCGCTGTCGTACAACAAAAAGAAGCTCCGGCGGTAATAAATGGCAAACCAACTGAACGAGTTAAAATGTCAAAACTTCGTCAAAAAATTGCCGAACGTTTGAAAGAATCGCAAAATACAGCTGCTATTTTAACTACTTTCAACGAAGTTGATATGACTGCAGTTATGGCTCTTCGTGCTGAATATAAAGATGCTTTCGAGAAAAAACATGGTGTAAAACTTGGTTTTATGTCTTTCTTCGTAAAAGCTTGTGTTACTGCTCTAAAAGAGCTTCCGGCAGTTAATGCTGAAATCGATGGAACTGACATTGTTTACAAAAATTTCTACGATATTGGCGTTGCGGTCGGCTCGCCGCAAGGTTTGGTAGTTCCGGTTTTGCGCGAGGCAGATCATCTAAATTTAGCACAAGTTGAAAAAGGAATTGGCGAACTTGGCGTTAAAGCCAGAGATGGAAAATTGGCAATTGCTGATTTAATGGGCGCAACTTTCACTATTTCAAATGGCGGTGTTTATGGTTCGCTAATGTCAACTCCAATCATCAATCCTCCACAATCGGCAATTCTTGGAATGCATAAAATTCAAGAGCGCGTAATGGTTATTGGCGGCGAAATGAAAATCCGTCCGATGATGTATTTGGCACTTTCTTACGATCACAGAATTATTGATGGTAAAGAAGCGGTAACTTTTCTAGTTAGGGTTAAAGAGCTTTTGGAAGATCCGCGTCGTTTGGTTTTGGATTTGTAAAAATTAAATTTGCTAAAGCAAATTTAGTTGCAGCTACTTAAATTCAAAATTTGTTTGAATTTAAGTTTAGTTGAATTGCTTCGCGCGGTCTAAGCCCGCGCATCCGCAATAGATTTTTTTTATCTGTATCTGGCAAATATTCTCTCGCCTTCCGTCATTTCGAACTTGTTTTGGGATCTATTGAACTTTTCACAAATATTTAAATTTCATGTTTCTGCTTTTTCTTAAATCAATTCTCATCGGACTTTCAATCGCCATGCCAGTGGGACCAATTTCAACTTTGGCGATTAAAAATTGTTTAACTCGTGGTTTTAAAATTGGTTTTGCCACCAGCTTCGGCGCTTCAATTACTGAAGGATTTTATGGCTTTGTTGCCACCGGCGGTTTGGCTTTCATTTCGAAATTTTTAACCACTTATATTTCAGAAGTTAAGGTTATAAGCGGCTTGGCATTGATTTTGTTGGCTTTGTATGAGTTTAAAACTGCCCGTAATTTTTCTTTCGCTGAAATAAAAACTAAAAAACGTGGTTTTTTTCAAACTATGTTTTTTACGTCCTTTCTTTGTTTGGGAAGTCCGATGACAATTGTGCTTTTTGTTGGTCTTTTTGCCACCATGACAGGCACGGTTCTAACTGGTCAAGAAATGTTGATAACAGTGGCTGGAATTTTTTCGGGTTCAGTAATTTGGGCTTTTATTTTGTGCGGCAGCGTATCACGCATGCATCACAAAATGTCGCAGCTTTGGATGGCAAGAGTAAAAATACTTGCGGGTTCAATCATCGGTAGTTTTGGGATTTATGGCATTGTTAGTGTTTTGATGTAGTTGCAAAGTGTCGCAATTTCTTCCATCAATTCTTTGCGCGAAGAAGCTTGTCGCCAATAAAGTCCAACTGTGCGTTTTGGAGCGTGCGATATTTTTATGTAAGAAATTTTATCTTCTTTTTTAACCGCAATTTTTGGCATTAAAGTTATGCCGCTGCCGTTGATTACCATTTGACGCAAGGTTTCTAAACTGGTGGCACGAAAATCCTGTTTTTCAAAAGCTCCTATTGTTGAGCAAGCTTCTAGCGCTTGATTGCGCAGGCAATGACCATCTTCCAAAAGCATCAATTCTTTTCCTTTTAAATCGCGGTTTTCAATTTTTTTCTTTTTAGCTAAAGCATGGTTTTTTGGCACGGCGAGTAAAAATTCTTCGCTGAAAATTTTTTTGTAATTTAAGCCTTCATCGTCACAAGGCATGGCAATAAAGGCGGCATCGATTTCACCATTTTTTAATTTTCTTAATAATTCATCAGTTTTTTCTTCAATTAACAGCAATTTTAAATTGGAGAATTTTTTAGAAACTTTACCGATAAATTTAGGAAAAAAATATGAAGCAAGGGTTGGAAAGCCGCCAATTCTGATTTCGCCACTGAAAGGATCATGAGAATTTTTGGCGATATTTTTTATTTCTTCGGCTTCGCGTAAAATTATCTCAGCTTTTTTGATGATTTCTTTGCCAACTTTTGTCACCAGAAAATTCTTGTTGGAGCGTTCAAAAATCTGAACTCCCAGCTCTTTTTCAAGTTTTTTAATCTGCATACTAAGCGTTGGTTGACTAACAAAAGATTTTTCAGCAGCGCGGGCAAAATGCTGTTCTTTGCCAACTGCAATCAGATATTTCAAGTCGCGCAAGTTCATAGACAAAAACTATTAAATTAATCAAAACAATCGATTTTTCTTATTAAGACTCGTTCTTATGTTTCGCAACCAAGATTTGTATAAATCTTTCCCCGCCCACGCGATACTTCTGTCACAATGAAGTCATCGCGAATGCGTGACCAACCCATTATCAAGAGGGTTGGGTGGATGGTTTTAAAATAAAATTTTTACGGAGTAAAAATGTTAGGAATTAAAGATAAATTTCCGCAATTCAACGGGAAAGCGGTTGTAACCAATGATATTCACAATGCGTTTGTGGATGTCGACAGCGAAACTTACAAAGGAAAATGGCTAGTAATGTTTTTTTGGCCGAAAGATTTCACCTTTGTTTGTCCAACTGAAATCGCCGAATTTGGAAAATTAAATGAACAATTCAAAGATCGCGATGCGCAATTGATTGGTGCTAGCACTGATTCGGAATTTGTACATTTGGCTTGGAGAGCGCAAAAAAGTGAATTACAAAACTTGCCATTTCCGATGTATTCCGACGTGAAGCGCGACTTGTCACAAGCTCTTGGAATTTTGGATCAAGATGAAGGCGCAGCCCAGCGCGCGACTTATATTGTAGATCCAGCAGGAATTATTCGCTTTGTTTATGTGACAGATTTGAATGTAGGAAGAAATCCTAGCGAAGTGCTGCGTGTTTTAGATGCTTTGCAAACTGACGAGCTTTGCCCATGTAATTGGAAAAAAGGTGATGAGGTGATTAAAGTTTAATCCAACTTAAGAGCCTCGTGAAAAGCGAGGCTCATTTTAGAAAAATTAAAAATCGGAAAAGAAATGAATAATTTAGAATCATTGCTTTCGTCAATGCCAGACTATGCTCGCGACGTTAAAATTAATGTTCAAAGCCTTATCAATTTTGAAAATACAACTCTTACAATTAAGCAGATTTTTGGCGCAGCTTTGGCATCCGCTTATGCGACAAAAGAAAATTTATTGATCCAAGTTATGGAAAATGAAGTGCAAAATATTTTATCAGAGTCAGAACTAAAAGCCGTTAAAACCTCGGCTTCATTGATGGCTATGAATAATGTTTATTATCGTTTTTTACATATCAGCGATGACAAAGAATATTCACAATTACCGGCAGGTTTAAGAATGCGCGGCATTGCTGATCATGGAATTGAGAAAGTTGATTTCGAAATTTTTTCTTTAGCGCCATCAATTATTAATGGCTGTGGAATTTGTATTGACGCTCACGCGAGTCAGTTGATAAAACATGGATTAACAAAGTCACAAGTTCAGATGGTAGTAAAAATTGCCGCTGTTATAAATTCAGTGGCGCAAGTTTTAGTAATCAAAAATCAGGAGTAATTATGCAAAATCATCAAACGTTAGTAAGTCTGGAAAAAGTCTTAGCTAATAGTTATGCGCTATATTTAAAAACTCAAAATTATCACTGGAATGTGGTTGGTGCAAATTTCAAATCGCTGCATGAATTATTTGATGGGCAATATAATGATTTAGCAGCGGCGATTGATGAAATTGCTGAAAGAATCAGAGCGCTTGGAGTTAAAGTTGACGGCACTTTTGAGAATTTTTCTAAATTGAGCAAAATTAAAAGTGGTGATAAAAATGCTAAAAATGAAGCGATGATTCGCGATTTGATTTCTGACAATGAAACTGTGTCTAATTTTTTGAAAGAAGGCATTAAAGCAGCCCAATCGGAAGAAGATGAAGGAACGGCAGATTTGCTAATTGGCAGATTAAAAGTTCACGAAAAAGCGATCTGGATGTTGCAGTCTAGTCAGTAATTACCTATAAAGGCGCTGTCGCGTAAAGCGGGGCGCGACTCGTGTCGCGTTTCCGTATCCCGAAGGGATAAAGGACAAATTTATTTATATTTATTTATATTTGATGGGTGATTTAAAACAAAAAAGCGGCTTTCAGTTTTTAAACTGGAAGCCGCTTTTTATTATTTAAATTTCTAATTAATCAGAAAGAACTTCGCAATTTCCGTTGGCGATGTAAGCATCCAAACCAACGGTTGTGATTTCTTTATAACGACTATCACCTAAAACTCTGATTAAAGTGCCAATTGGTCCATCAGATTGAATGTTGTAGAAAACACCAGTTTGATTGAAAATAGCTGGGAAAGTTTCGCAGATTTCGCCTTCGCAACGAGTAATATTTTTAGCTTTTTTATCTAACATAATAAAAGATTTAACCTCTCTTTTTGCACATTCTTTTTTACTGCAAAGGAAGCCACTTTTTGGTTCGCATCTTAATCTTTTCCAAGCTTTTGCAGCTTTAAAATAAGTTTCTGCTTCCGAGAATAATTTTTGAAAATCGAATGGTTGGATTTTCAGATCGTCTGCAGGATCTTTTTTCTCAGATGTTTTTTGTTGCTCTGCTTTTAAAGATGCTTTTTTTTCAGTTTTAGTTTCAGCGAAAGTTGTTGAAGAAATAAGGGTAAAAATTGTCAAAAAAATTACTGTTAGTTTGATTTTCATGAGATTGAGATAGGTTAATTGATATTGTGAAATTTGAAGATGATTAAGAAAAAAACAATAAGAAATGTAGAAGGCAAAATTAAAATTATGAAGTCAAAGCAGAAGATTACTTCGTAATTGAGTTTTTAATTTTTCCAGCCAAATCCATCGCGCTCAAAAATGCCGCTTCAACACGACCTTGAATCAGCGAATCACCGCAGGCGGCAAGTTTATTTTTTTCATCAAACAAAGATTTTTGTCCGGATTGTTTTTCTACATTGGCATATTTCCAGCGATGTAAATTGGCATATTTATTTTTATAAATATTGAAGTTAATGATTTTTGAAACTTCGGCCATTAATTCTTTTTGCACAGTTTCTGCATCAACTTCCATATTTTCTTCAGCCCAATCATTTGTTGAATGTGCAACTAAACAAAATTCCTGCGGTCTTTGCGGTTTGCTGTTATTTATTGAAATCCAACTGATCTTTGAGTTCAAAATTATCGCCGCTTCCCATTCCAAAATTATTTCGCGTTTGAATGCGAGCATTAAAGTGTAGCAGCCAGCCATTTTTATTTTTTTAATTTCTTCTAAATAGCGAAATGATTCTGGCATTAAATCCGCTGTTTGCGGGGCTGGAGCGCTAGAAATTACGAAATCAAAAATGCCGAGTGATTTATTGTCAATGTCAAAAATTTCCCATTTTTCATCGAGTTTAGTAATGGTTTTTACTTGGATTTGTAAAACAACATTCAAGTCCACAGCTAGACTTTTGCAAAGCTGATTCATCTTCGGTGCTGCAACATAATGCGGAAATTGCTTCGACCATTTTTGGGTTTGAACAATTTTATCAAAATTAATTTTGCAAAAAATCGCATTCCACGGCGTAACAATTCCCTGCGTTTCAAATGGTTTGAGAAAATCTTTAAAAGCATCAGTTTTAGCACTAAAATATTGCGCGCCATGATCGAATTGATATGGAGTTGCATAACGCGTTGACATACGCCCACCAACGCCGCGCGACTTTTCAAAAACTGTTACTTCGGCAATTTGAGATAATTCTTTTGCGGCGACAAGTCCGGAAATTCCGGCGCCGATTATTGCTATTTTCATGTATGATTTGTGAGGTAATTAAAATCTGTTTTGGGATCTATCCAATTTCATCACGGGAAATACTAATTAAAAAGTTAAGATTAGGAAGTCTGAAGTTCGGATTTACCTTTTTAATGAACTAATGTCGGAAGAACTTCCATATTTAACCAAATTACCAGATGCAAGATGCAAAGCTGTAGATTCAGATTCGGGCTCTAAAGAAGGTGGGTTCAGAATTAAATTTGGATTGTTAATAAAGGTTCTATCCTCAAGCAAATCATTTTCTAAATTAAGCGGGTTTAAACCTTTTTCTCGATTAACATGGATTAGCAATCCTTTTTCAACGGCATTTTTGAGATTGTTTCTTTCATCGCGAGAAGCGTTGTGATAAGCTTCAGCATCTTTTATTAAAAATACTTGAACCCCAAATTTCATGGCATCGTCTGAAGAAATTTGGTGCTTTGATTTTATTTGAGCGGGCTGGGTTGATTTCCATTCACAAGTTTCGGCGTTAGGGTCGAATGGAATAAAATCTTTATTTTCTATTTCGAGCAAAAATCCACCACCAATATTTTCAAATTTTTCTGTAATATTGCCTTCTGTAGTACCAAATACTGCAATCGGTGGTTTTTTTTCGCCGGTATGAATTGTTAAGCCGTGCATTTGTGCTTTATCATTTCTGCTATATTCCGCTTTCAAAGAGTAGGCTATAGCGCACATTATATCTGGTGTGGCAAAAATAACGCGACCAGAGCCGGGATGGGATTCTTGTTGAGGCAATTCTAAAGATTGAGAAATATCTGAAGGTGTGCCGTGGAAAAGTTTTGGTATAAAAGAAGGGGATTTTGACAAAGTAATTCCTCGCGATAATGAAGAGTTGGTGCACTCGGCGAGATTCGAACTCACAACCTTCTGATTCGTAGAACGAATTTTGTAAAAATCTACAACTATCTAAAAATCACAGCAACAATGAAATCAGGGCTTTACAGCTTTTTTCTTGTTGGCGATTATTCAGATTTATTGCCAAAATTTGCGGCTAAGTGTCCCAAGAGTGCCCCATGAAATTATTATTTTTCTTCTTCTACAATTTTGTGTAAGATTGCTATTACTAGCATGCAAAATATTGGAAGCAATATAGCAAGAGAGGTATCAAAAATTTTGTAGATACCAAGCCAGTTTTCCTCTAGATATTGAAGTGAGATGTAGCCAGTTATTTTTATAACTTTCCAAGTGCCATATTTTAGCCACTGATATGAAGAATAGAGCAGAATAGAGATTTCACTTACTACGGCAAGGACAATAATAGTGCTAGTGGTGCTGAAAATAAAGTTTTCAAGCGGCGTAATTTCTTTATTCATAAAAAATAAATTTGGGTTTTTCACCAGACTTTCTGACAAGAATCGCGAGTAAATTTAGTAAAGAATTAACTCGCCCTTTGCAAATTCAGCGAATCTTTTTTGGAAAATTTACTACATAGCGGAAGATTATATTATCAGGCTTCTGATTCATAATAACATAACGCAAAACGGCTCTTACCAACTCTATAGCTAAAAAACCGATAATGAGAGTCTGCAAGAACTGTAAAAAAGGTTTTACAAAAACTTTAGTTACTGACCATTCTTGTCTTTTTTTATCACCAAATCTTTCCCAAGGCTTCATTTTTGATTTTGGCTGTTCAGGAACATAAATAACCTCAAAACCCTCTGGCACATCAGAATATTGCGATGTTAATTTAATTAAGCCTCTTCTAATCGCCTCATCAAATAAAGGTTTTTTATCTGCTGATAAAACTCCTCTTTCGACAAGTTTATTTAGAACCTGCTCTTCTGTTGTTCCTTCTGGTATGTCTTTGATTATTCTCCCATCTGGTAACCTTAGTTGGAGTTTTTGTTCAATTTGTGCAATTTGCGAATCTTCCAAATTTGAAGATATGTCATCATAAAGAGTTACAAAACCCAATGTCAGAAGGTAGGCATAAGAAAAAATATAAAAAATTTTAAGTATCCTATACCAAACTTTTTTCTCCAAAGATTTTGCTTCATTCTCACTTCTTTTTACCGCTTTAGTGGATGAGCCACAAGACTTGCAAAAGTTATCTTCTTCAAAGATTTCATTACCACAATTTTTACAAAACATACAAATTTGAGATTTATTGCACTATATTGTCTGCGACAATCAGCCCATGAGTTCTAATTTCAGTGCTTATCCAATTTTTTCAAATACTTTGTTCAAAGATAACATTCCGCGCGCACGCGCGCGTAATTATTGCTTAATTCTAAATAATATCGCGCCAATGAACGATTCAGATAATAAATCTTGTAACAATTTTTTTAGCCTAAGAAACATATCAAGATGCGTTTGGTATACGATTCTGATAATATTGGCAATAAGCGCAATTAACATAGCTTTAAGCGAACCTTTAAGAACGATTGTTGGTCTCTTGTGTGTAATCGTGTATCAGCTTTGGTTAATACTTCAAAAGCTAAGCAAATGATTTACTGTTTCACCGTTCCACTCCTTAAGGAATGAAACAGTGAAACACTTGTGAAACAGATTATTTCAACTTCTTTAAAATCCGATTCACTTTTGACAGGCTAAGACCAGCTTCTTGGGCAATGTTGCGCTGACTCATTCCCTCACTTGCCAATTCTGCCACCCTTTTTTCCTCCAAATCTTCAAGCTCAAAAACTTCCCAACTGGCTTGGTTTTCTTCAAGATGAAGTTTGACTTCAAAGGGTTTAGCATCTTCACCAGCAAAGCCACGCGACTTTTCAAAATGAATTTCAAATCGTGCGCCTTCTTCGCTGTTGTAATTGGAAGGGTGTTTCAGATTTATGACCGTGTCCAAAATGTCTTCTTTCTTCGATGTGCCGCGCTGGTTGTTGTCTTTGCCAGCATGATGAATGAAGATGATAGATTTGCCACAAGAGCGTAAACGCAAAGCCCAATGAGCAATTGGATCCCAGCTGTTTGCTTCGTTTTCTTTGCCACCAGTTGCCAAAGTTGAAAGATTATCAACAATCACAACATCAGCTTTCTCAACCAAATGTTCGATTGCCTCTTGTCCTTCCTCAGTTGCCAAATTCGGCATCATTCCATTCATTTGCAAATCACGCGTAAGAATTGAGAGATTTTCTTTATCACAAGAATTGTTGGCAAGAGTTCTGAGTCTTTCCTGCATTGAATTTGCTGGCATTTCGCCGTCAATGTAGAGGACTTTCCACTTTCTGCTAATCTTCCATCTCTCGTTAAACAGACTCGAGCCACTAGCAATTTTGCAGGCAAGAAACAAGGCGAAATAAGTTTTACCAACTCCTCGTTTCGCATAAATCATCATCAAACCCTGTTTTGGTAAGCAAGGCTGGATGATTGACTCCCTTTCGAGTAGTTCTTTGGCAAGAAATTCACCAAGAGGAATGGCAATCGCTTTGGGTTTGTAGAGGTCTTCAAGATTTGCAATTCCAAGCCTTTCAGCCTCTTCACATTCGGCAATCACTCCGTCTAATGTTTTTGGTTCTTTTCTAATCATTGCTCACCTCAAAATTTTCATTTGAAGGCGAGTTCACGATTTTAACATTATCGCACAGAATGTATCGACCATGCCAACCAACTGGATTAGTTTCTTTGTTAGTTATAATATTGAGATTGCAGCCTCCAGCCAAACCATCGCTCCGTAAAGCCCTGATGTACTCACTTAAACGCAGCGCAAAAGTTTTAGATATTTCCAAAGCCGTGCAGCCTTTATCGCCATTTTCTATCAAAGCCTTAAGCGTTTTAGCTTTTTGACCCTTGAGAACAAAAACCACCTCTTGGTCGTTTTTGATTAGCTTGAACCACAGAACCAATCTTTTGGATTTTTGGTTGCGGTTAGGGAAGACAGAATCTAAAACTGGCTCTGTTGTCTGTTTTTCCTTAACGGGCAATTCAGGGCTTGTAGCTACACTGTCCAAGGTATTAGCTACAAGCTTTTCTTCTTGTTGATTATGATGCATGTTGGCTGCCCTCCATCCATTCGAAAAATTTCTCCTCTAAGATATAAATTTTTCTGCCCACTTTGCGGATGCATTTCTTGAAGCCATTTTGCTCTCCAAAAAATATCCAAGAACGCACTGCGCCCTCACTAAGATTTTGCCTCTCGCAAAATACTTTTACTGAAAAGTATTTCGGACAGGACTCGATGTTTTGAGTTATCATTTTTAGTTTTTTGTTAGTTGATAAGAGTGATAAACAACACCCACGAATTGAGATTCTTCGCGAAATGTTGTGAGTAATTTGGGAGGACTCTTATGTGCTTACAATCAGATATTTCCTAGGCGGGAATGAGGCGGGACTATATTTTTTAAGCGGGAGTTTGTCGGGAGATTTGACGGTATTTGTCGAAGATTACGGTGCTATCTTTTGGCTTTTTTGTGATGTTTTTTAAATTCACCAACTCTGTTTGAGAATGTTTTATAAGACATATTTTCAAGATTCAGCGTTGTAGGAATTAAATACGATATTCCGCTGGTTTTACTGATATTTTTAATTGGTTCTGGAAGCGGATTCTGGGACTTAATTTCATCCCATACTTGTCTTGGTTTTGGATTGCTAACCCCTTTTTGTATCAGCGATTTTACAGCCTTCTCTATCACTGATGTAATAGCTGTGCCCGCGTAATCATTATCGAGAGCAACTTGTGATTTTATCTCAGCATCAATTCCTTCGACCTTTTTATTAAGGGATTTCTCAAGGGACGAAGCACTTCGTAGGTCTATCCCCGTCTCTAAGTAGTATTTTAAATCAAGAATATCTTCAATGAAGCAGTCATAATCATGCCTTATTTTAACAGCTTTCAAGAAGGCGACTGTATCTAAATTTCTGTATAAACTTTTAAAATCAATGGATCGGAGAAATGACTCTCGGCAAAAGTGTAATTCATGGCAGCCAAGATTGGTATTGTTGAATTTATTTATTACGCTGTTGAATGAAGTAGTGTTCCAACCCTTTTTATCTTGAAAAAAAGTTTTAACCAAAGAGTTCTTAAAAATTTTTTCAGATAAAAATTTCTCGAGATATCTATTAAGAGAGTCATCATCTTTAATGAAATATTCAAAAAATTCACATATGTTATCTATGGCGATTAGATTGAAGTATTGCCCGCCAATCTCTTGCGTAGTTACTGGTGACAATGAGTCATAAATGTAATTCTCATCGTCTGGATATGAAAAAGCGGGAATCAGTTCTTTAGGAATCGGTTTTTTATTTGTCATAATCTGTAAGAAATCGACGCGTTGTTTACATTTTTTAGCTATCACACAAGGTTTGCGTGGTGGTGTTTTTGGAGTTTTTGTCAAAATATTCCAGCAATTTTTCGTAAGGTGTTCTGCCGTCAATTCCCTTGTGAGGCTTGACGGTGTTGTAGAAATTAATAAATCTAATTAGCTCCAAATTCCTGTGTTCTCGTGAAGTGAACTCAGTTTTTTGGTGCCACATTTCCAGCAAGGTTCGAATGACTCTCTCCTCTTTACCATTGGTTTGCGGACGTTTTACCTTAGTGAATTTTTGTCCTATTTTGTGATCGCGTAAAAAAGAAACAAAGGCGTGATTACTCGTTCCTTTGTATTCCGTGCCATTGTCAGAGTAAGCGCATTCAATGGTGTAAGGACATTCATCAACAACTTGATGCAAGAAATTTGCAGCAGAGAATTGAGTTTTATCGGGAAGAATTGCGGCGTAAAGTTCTCGAGAAAAATCATCAATGGCGACGAATAAATATTCTCGAGCAGAGAATTTATTTTCTCCTTTGATGAGCGGAAGCCTTTTGGTGTCAAAGTGTACAAGCTCTCCTGGATAGGATTTATTGTATCTCTTGGCCTCTAATTTTTTCTTCCGCTCAATCTCAAATTCAACTTTCTTGAGTCGTTTGAGTCCATATTGTAAACTTCTGAATCGCTTGTTACCACTACTTCGAGGCACAAATTCTCTCCCTCGACATCGCTGAAGAATTTTGGAAATTGTTTGACGTGAAACTCGAAATATCTCAGCTAACTCTTGCTGAGTATGCTTCCGAGCACAGTACAATTTCCAAAGCTCTTCCCGATCGGTTAGAGTTAAGAGCGTTCTTTTGTGAATTTTCATGAGAGGAATTGGTTACATGGTTAATTGAGTTTTGGGTAAAACTATGGTTAATCGTGTAAACAACGCGGTCAAATCTTACACATAATCACCCAAAAATCTTGTTATTCATTCTTTCCACAACCTTTGTTGTATGAGCTTCAGAAATGTGAGAATAGCGTTTAACCATCGACAAGGTTTTATGCCCCAAAACTCCCGCGATTTCGGCAAGAGTTGCGCCGTTCATTGCAAGGTAAGAGGCGCAAGAGTGGCGCAGGTCATGCCATCTAAAATCTTTTATTTCTGCTTTGATTAGCGCGGTTTCAAAAGGGGTGCGGATGTCGATTGGATCGATCAAATTCTTTGCGGGGAAAACGCAGTTGGTGTTTTCGTTGCGGTTTTTAAAATGCTCTTTCATCAAATCTTTAGCAATGCCAACCAAAGGCAATGCTCTTCTGTCACCGTTTTTGGTGTCGTGCAAAATTATCATGTCGCGCTTCAAATCGACATCTTCCCAATTAAGGCTGCAAAGCTCCATTTTTCTTGCGCCTGTGCTGATTGCTAGAACAACCAAAAGATAAAGAAATTGGCTTTGGCTTTCCTTGCAAGCTTGCATTAGTTTTTCTCTTTCTTCATCACTTAAAAATCTAACTCTGCCGCGAGGCTCTTTGAGTTTTTTGATTCGCAGCATTGGATTTTCTTGCATCCATTCCCATTCTTTAAATGCAGTGGCGAAACAATGGCTAAGAACCGCGCAATAACGATTTGCTGTTGCATCGGTTCTTTTGATTCCGCCTCTTTTGCTTGGTTCGGATAAAAGTTTGCCGCGATATTTTGTGATTAGGGAAGGGGTGATGTCTGAAAGTAGGTAAGCGCCGATATTATCTTTCCACCAATCGAGTTGAATTTTTTGGTCAACGAAGCTTTTTGGTTTTCTTGGTAAAATTTCTTTGATGTAGCGGTCGATTAATTCTTTCGCTGTGTGTTTTTTGGCTTCGGAAGTTTTGAAGTGACGACCTTCTCTAATAGCTGATTCAGTGTCTTGAATCCACTTTCTCGCATCAGTGATTCTTTCAAAAGTTGCGATTTGTTCTGGATGGCCTTTGAGCCTTATTTTTACTCTGTAGGAGACTGCGCCGCTTTTAGCTATGCGCTTTTCAATATTTGCCATTTGGTTTAGTGATTTTTGATAACCATCGCAAACTACAAATAGAGAAAATAAAAGACAACAATTTACAACATCTGAAGAATAATCAGAAGAATAAAGTAGCTTATAAGCTTTTAAATAAAGGATTTAAAGCGTTAAATTTACTTCTGTGGGGCAATTAAGGGGCAGTTTTAGAAAGAATTATTTTCAGTGGTTAGAAAAAATGCTTTATTTGAGATGGTTTTGGCTAGCTAAAAAAGAAGGAGAGAAGAACAGAGAGGAATTATTGTTGCGGGGATTTATTGCAGATTTTTGTTATTTAGTGCCCCAAGAGTGCCCCATGAGGAGAATTTGGAGTCATCTAAATTTCTCTCAAGACTAGAGAGAGATGGTGCACCCGACAGGAGTCGAACCTGTAACCTTCTGATTCGTAGTCAGATGCTCTATCCAATTGAGCTACGAGTGCATTTTTATAAATCAAATTTGGGAGATTTTGATTTTTGTTTAGAAAAAAAACTTTGTCGAACTTTTTTTTAAAGTTTCGACAAAGTTTTTTTATTGTTTCTTAAGCAACGTCAGTTTTGCGTTTTTTTTCTGCAGCTTCTTCTTTTGCAGCAGATTTTTTTAATTTCGCAACGCCAAGTTTTTCACGAATTGAATTTTCCAATTCTTCGGAAACTTTAGAATTTTCTCTTAAGTAATTTTTAGTATTTTCTTTTCCTTGTCCGATTTTAGCATCTTTGTAAGCATACCAAGAACCTGATTTTTCAAGGATGTCATATTTAACTGCTAAGTCGATAATTTCGCCAACGCGAGAAATTCCTTCGCCGTAAATGATTTCGAAATCTGCAGTTTTGAAAGGTGGGGCAACTTTATTTTTTACAACTTTAACTTTAGTTTCATTACCCAAAACTTCTTCTTGATCTTTGATCGCAGTTCCTCTGCGAATGTCTAATCTTACAGAAGCGTAGAATTTTAAAGCATTTCCACCTGTTGTAGTTTCTGGAGATCCAAACATTACGCCGATTTTCATTCGAATTTGATTGATGAAAATTACGGTAGAATTGGTTTTTGAAACTGTTGAAGTTAATTTTCTTAAAGCTTTGCTCATCAGGCGCGCTTGTAATCCCATTTGATTATCAGCCATTCCTCCTTCAAGTTCAACTTGTGGAACCAAAGCTGCAACTGAATCGATAACGATTAAATCAACGGCTCCAGAACGAACTAAGGTGTCGGCAATTTCAAGAGCAGCTTCACCATTATCTGGTTGAGAGATAATCATTTCGTCTAAATTAATGCCAAGATTTTTAGCATAAGCTGGATCGAAAGCATGTTCAGCGTCAATGAAAGCGCAAGAAAGACCAGCTTTTTGAGCTTCAGCAATTGCGTGCAAAGTTAGAGTGGTTTTTCCCGAAGATTCTGGGCCGTAAATTTCAATAATTCTTCCGCGAGGATAACCGCCAACACCAAGAGCCACGTCAAGCGCCAAGGATCCGCTTGGAATAACTTCGATATCAGTGATTGGTTTTGAGCCAAATTTCATGGCGGAACCTTTACCAAATTCTTTGTCGATTTGGGCGAGTGCTGCGTCTAATGCTTTTTTACGGTCGTTCATATTTCTCCTAGATTTTTGGGTTTGTTAATTGGGGTTTGTTATTTTTTTAGTAAGTTAAGCATGGTTTGACCAAGTGAAGCAGGGCTGTCAGCAACTGCAACTCCGGCTGATTTCATGGCTTCAATTTTGCCTTCCGCGCCACCTTTTCCACCAGAAATGATCGCACCGGCATGACCCATTCTGCGTCCTTCAGGAGCAGTGCGGCCAGCGATGAAGCCAACAGTTGGCTTGCTACGACCTTTTTTAGCTTCTTGTCTTAAAAATTCTGCAGCTTCTTCTTCATCAGTTCCGCCGATTTCGCCAATCATGATCATGGCTTGAGTTTCAGGGTCAGATAAGAATAAGTCTAAGCAATCGATAAAGTTGGTGCCGTTAACTGGATCGCCACCAATTCCGATACAAGTAGTTTGACCCAATCCAGCTTTTGTGGTTTGGTGAACTGCTTCATAAGTTAAAGTTCCTGAGCGAGAAACGATGCCAATTGAACCTTTTTTGTGGATGTGTCCCGGCATGATACCGATTTTGCATTCATCTGGAGTGATAATGCCTGGGCAGTTTGGTCCGATTAATCTAGATCTAGAGCCAGCTAAAGCTTTTTTAACTTTAACCATATCAAGAACTGGGATGCCTTCAGTGATGCAAACAATGAGCTCGATTTCAGCTTCAATTGCTTCTAAAATTGCGTCAGCTGCGAATGGAGGCGGAACGTAAATTACTGAAGCATTGGCATCGGTTTTTTTTCTGGCATCAAAAACAGTGTCAAAAACTGGAAGACCTAAATGATTGGTGCCGCCTTTTCCGGGAGTAACACCGCCGACCATTTTGGTTCCGTAAGCAGCTGCTTGTTCAGAGTGAAAAGTGCCTTGAGCTCCAGTGAAGCCTTGGCAGATAACTTTGGTATTTTTATTAACTAAAACTGACATTGGTTTTAAAAATTAGTTTGAAATTTCGGCAGCTTTAACTGCTTGTACAATTTTTTGCGCAGCATCTGCAAGGTCATCGGCTGGAATTACAGCTAAGCCAGATTTGGCGATGATTTCTTTGCCAAGTTCTACGTTGGTTCCTTCAAGACGAACAACTAAAGGCACGCTTAAGTGAACTTCTTTTGCTGCTTCAAGAATGCCGTTAGCGATGATATCGCAACGCATAATGCCACCGAAAATATTCACCAAAATTCCTTTTACGTTAGTATCAGAAAGAATGATTTTGAAAGCTGCGGTAACTTTTTCGCGAGTTGCACCGCCGCCAACGTCTAAGAAGTTTGCTGGAGATGAGCCATAAAGTTGGATAATATCCATAGTAGCCATTGCGAGACCAGCGCCGTTAACCATGCAGCCAATTTTACCATCCATTTTAATATAGTTTAGATCATATTTAGAAGCTTCGATTTCAAGAGGTTCTTCTTCATCTAAATCACGAAGCACTTTGATATCGTCATGACGGTGTAGCGCATTATCGTCAAAATTAATTTTAGCATCTAAAGCGATGATTTCGCCTTCATTAGTTTCAACTAGAGGATTGATTTCAATTTGTGAACAATCAGTTTCAGTGAACGCTTTATATAAAGCGAAAATCAATTTAGAGAATTTTTTCAAAGTTTCGCCAGAAAATCCAAGGGCAAAACCTAATTTGCGAGTGTGGCAAGATTGAATTCCCGAAGCAGCATCAACAACAACGGTGATTATTTTTTCAGGATGCTTTTCAGCAACTTCTTCGATTTCAACGCCACCTTCGGTTGATGCCATGAAAACGATGGCTTTGGTTTTGCGATCAACTACTACTGACAAGTAATATTCTTTTTTAATGCTTGAACCAGCTTCAACATAAAGTCTTTTAACCAATCTGCCTTCAGGACCAGTTTGATGAGTGATCAAAGTCATTCCCAAAATTTGCAAAGCTTTTTCTTTAACCTCTTCAACTGATTTTACAACTTTAACGCCACCCCCTTTTCCGCGACCACCAGCGTGGATTTGGGCTTTAACAACGAAAATTTTATTTCCAGCAGCTTCTAATGCTTTTGCAGCTTCAACTGCTTCAGGAACTGAAAAGGCTGGATGACCTTCAGGCACGGCAACGCCGAATTTTTTAAGCAGACTTTTAGCCTGATATTCGTGGATATTCATTTGTAAGTTTGATTTTGAAATTGAAACTATTTTAGGTGTCCAAATCGAAGGGCGCGTACAATAAATTTCAATTTTAACTTGGCAATCACATAATGAAAAATATCTTGGTGACAAGGGCGAAAGATCGGGCAAAAGAAATGCTTAAAGTCATTGAACAAGAAGGATTTACAGCACTTTGTGAGCCGCTTTTTTCGGTTAAAAAAATTTTCTCAGATCAAAAAATACCAAGAGAAATTTCTGCTATCATAATAAGTAGTTTAAATGCTTGTGATGCTGCAATTGATTTTGGATTACCAAAAAATGTGAAAATTTTTGTTGTGGGGAAAAAATCGGCACAAAAATTAATCGAATTTGGTTTTACAAATATTGAATTTGCGCCAAAAAATTCTGCAGAATCTTTGTTAAATTTAATCATTAAATCTGAAGCAAATAAATCGTCATCAATTCTTTATTTTCATGGTTCAATTGTGAGTTTAGATTTTAAAAAAGAATTAGAAAAATTGGGTTTTAAAGTAGAAAATATTTTAGCTTACAAAACTCAAGAACTGACAAATTTTTCTGATGAACTATTGCAATTTGTTAAAAATAATTCTTTCGCACAAGTTTTACTTTTTTCGCAAAATAGCGCCAAAATCTTTTTTAAATTAGCCGCCAAGCACAATCTGCTTGAATATTTTAAAGACGCGCAGCTACTATGTTTAAGTGAAAAGATTCTTCACGATGTAAGAAATTATGGCTTCACCAATTCTGCAACTTTTGATCAATTTCCAATTTTAAATAATTTTTATGACTGAAAGCTTAGACGCAAAAAATCAGGAAAATAAAAATAACAGCACCAAAAAAACACAAAGTTTTTTGACAAAATTAATCATTTTAGTATCACTAATTTTACTTGGTTATTTTGGCTTTAAATATTGGCAGGTAAAAGCGGCGCAGAAACAAGCAGCTAAGTCTCTAGTTGAAAAATATGATAATGTTGACAGTGAGATTTTTGATCTTTCTTCAGATCACGAAGAAGCCGATTCACATGGTTTGGCCGATCTAACGGTGAATGAATTAAAAGAAAAAGGTGCGGAATTTATTTATCAAATGTTGCTAAAAAATCAGGTGCAAATTACTGATTTAAGAGAGCAAATTTTAGTGCTTAAAAACGATGTCCAAAAATATAAAAATCAGGAAAGAATCGGTAAACTAATTTTTACTTATGTTGATTTGAGACAAAAAATTTCGGCCGGAAAATCATCAGCAGAAGAGTTTAAAAATTTTGAAATGCTGGCTTCTTTTGATGAAAATTTGCAAGCGAAAATTGCCCAATTAAAACCATTATTGCCAAATTTGCAGGGCAGAGAAAAATTGAACAAAAGCTTTTCTGTTCTAATTCCAAAACTTATTGCTGCTAAAAACTTTAATCCTGATGGCGGTATTCTTTCTAAAATTCGTTACAATATTTCCAAGCTCATAATTATCAGAAGAATTGATGATAAAAATCTGGGCGATATTGATGCGACAATTACCAAAGTTGAAAGGCTTTTACGTGAAGAAAATTATCAAGATGTTCTCACTTCTCTTCTCTCTCTCGATGCTAATTATCACGAAATTCTAAAAGGATTTTTGGATGAATTAAGTGTTTCTGCGGAAGCACAAAAAATTGATGGAGATATTTTAAATTACCTAAAAAGTCTGACCTAATATGTTTGCAATTTTATGGTTTTTATTCATTGCTGTTGCCCTTTCAACCTTGTTGGTTTGGATGCTGGATAATAATGGCAATGTCGTTATAAATTGGCTTGGGCATGAGGTTCAAACTGATATTTTAACGGCGATTTTATTGTCGTTTTTGGCAGCGGTTTCTATTATTGCTTTATCTTATTTGTTGACCCGAATTTTTGCGATTCGCTTTCCTAATCTTTTAAAATTATTTTCCCGCAAAAGTTATATAAGACGCTTGGAAAAATTAGTGCACAGACATCACAAAGCTTACGATATCATGGCGCAGTTGATGTTAGCGTTGGAAGTTGATGATGAAAAATCAGCAAAAGAACTACATAAAAAATTTTCCAAATTAATTAAAAATCCAGCGTTAAATAATTTTTTTCTCGGAAAAATAGCTTTTGATAAAGCTGATTTTTCAAAATCCGGCGAAATCTTTTCTAAATTTGGCGATAATAAAAATGCTAGAATTTTAGTGTTGAAATCAAAGCTAGCATTGGCCTTGCAAAGGCAAGATGAAACTCAAGCGATTGCTTATGCTAAACAAATTTTGTCGCTGAAAAAAGACAATGTTCAGGCGGCGCAAACTTTGTTTGGACTTTATAAAAAATGCGGTTTGTGGCAAGAAGCTAAGGCTTTAATTTCGGAATATGGTTCAGATAAATTTAAGGATGAGTTACAAAAAAGAGATCTAGCTATAATCAATAATGCTCTAGCTTTAGAAGCTTATCAAGCCAAGAAATTCCTTCACGCAATCAAATATGCAAAAATTGCTTTAAAAGCGGAAAATCAGTTTTTACCGGCGCAGGAAATTCTTTTAAAATCATGGTTAAAATTGGGTTTTGCTTTTAAAACAACTTGGCAAATTAAGAATTTGTGGCGCGAAAATCCGAATTTAATTTTTGCTGAAATTTATGATTTAACTAATCGCAAATATTCTGCCAAAAATCGTATTAAAGCGACTAAAAAATTGGCTGAAATTAATGATGAAGCGGGAATTGGTAAATTAGCAATTGGTCTTGTAGCCTTCAGAGCCGGAGCTTTTCAAGTTGCAAAAGAATTTTTGCATTTGTCGCTACTTCGCCAAAAAACTTATCGCGCTTATAAGCTTTTGGCATTTACTGAAAAGAATTTAGGCAATGAAGAAGAGTTTAAAAAGAATATTGCTAAAGCGAAAATGATGATGCCAGACGATCATTATGTTTGTAATAATTGTGGTTATTTAAGTTCGAGATGGAGCGCTAATTGTAAACCTTGCGGCAGTTATGATTCGATGGAATGGCATTCCTAAAAAAATAAAATCTATTGCGAATGCGGTGATTTAATTTCCGCGTAGCAATTCAAAACAAAAAACAACTAACAAATATGAATAATAATCTATCTAAAATTATCGAAATTGCTTTTGAAAATAGAGCTGAAATAAATCAATTAACAAAAGGTGAAATACGCGATGCAGTTAATGAAACACTAGCTTTGCTTGATCGTGGTGAAATCAGAATCTGTGAAAAACAAAATGATGTTTGGCAAGTAAATCAATGGATCAAAAAAGCGATTTTACTTTCTTTTCGTCTTAACGATAATTTTTTAAGTAAGCACACAGTAACTACAGGAGATGCTTTAACTTATTTTGATAAAGTTCCTCTAAAATTTAGCAATTGGAAAGAAGAAGATTTTAAGAAAGCTGGTTTCCGCGTGATTCCGGGTGCTGTAGTTCGCTATTCGGCATATATTGCTAAGAATGCAGTTTTGCTACCATCATTCGTTAATCTTGGCGCTTATGTTGGCGAAGGCACCATGATTGACACTTGGGCGACAGTTGGTTCTTGTGCTCAAATTGGTAAAAATTGTCATATTTCTGGCGGTGCCGGAATTGGTGGTGTTCTTGAGCCTTTACAAGCAAATCCGGTAATTATTGAAGATGATTGTTTTATCGGCGCGCGTAGTGAAATTGCTGAAGGCGTGATTGTGGAAAAAGGTTCGGTAATTTCAATGGGCGTTTATATTGGAGCTTCAACAAAAATTATTGATCGCGAAACTGGTGAGATTTTTTATGGTCGCGTTCCGGCTTACTCTGTTGTGGTTCCGGGAAATATAGCTTCCACAAAAGGCGATAAAAATGTTTCGCTTTATGCGGCGGTAATTGTGAAAAAAGTTGATGAAAAAACTCGTTCTAAAACTTCGGTTAATGAGTTGTTGAGAGATTAATTAAATAAATTGAGTTCGGGTAAAACACAAAAATAACAAACAAAATTTAATGATCTTCGACGCCAAATTTTTCACCCTTATAACTTTCATCATTATTAACTTTCTGATTCTTTTTACAATCAGAGCCCGCACTACTATTATCACCAGCCTTATTATTGCTCACTTAATTGCGGTTCTTTTTTTCAGCCTTTCAATTTCAAATTATAATTCTTTCAAAGAAATTGTGCTGTCTTTAATCATCTATTCCATGGTGATTTTATTTCTGATTTCCAATTATAACCCAATTTATTTAACCGACAACCAGACCAATAAAATCAACGAATCTCACTCATCTTTATTTATAGTTCCGATAATTTCTGCCGGCATTTTGATAATTTTTTGTGCAGTTTTTTTAATTACTAAAAACATTCCCGATATTTCTAACGTCATTCATGAAAAGGAAGTAGAAAAGCAAAATGAAATCATCAGAAACCCAATGATTCTGCCGTCTTACGCAGTTCACATCGCCGTTAAAAAATTTTATTTAGGAAAAAAATTTGAAGATGATTGGTCGGACAAAACTTACGCTGAAATTGAATTAAATGAAAAAAAACGAGCGCGCTTAAAAGATAAATTATCGGACAATTTCTTATTAAAACGCTCTTCCGACGTAATTTTAATTATAGTTGCTGTAAGCACGAGCTTGCTGCTTTTAGGAAATAAAAAAACTGAAAAAAATTCATGAGTCTTTATAAAATTTTTCGTCCCGCAATTTTTAAAATTGAACCAGAAACTGCGCATAATTTGGCAATTGATTTGCTGCGTTTTTTACCAAATGCCTCGTCACTTTTTTGTCTAAATAAAAATTATGAAAATTTACACACCAAGTTGTGGAACCTTGATTTTAGTAATCCAATTGGCATGGCGGCGGGTTTTGACAAAAATGCCGCAGTTGCTCTAACGTTGGAAAAATTTGGTTTTGGATTTGTTGAATGCGGAACGGTTACACCTTTGGCGCAAATTGGAAATCCGCAACCAAGAATTTTTCGACTGCAACAAGATCGGGCAATTATAAATCGTTTGGGATTTAATAATTTAGGTGCGGAAAATTTTGCTAAAAATATTGATGAAATTTTGCCAAAAATTTCAGTGCCGTTGGGGATAAATATTGGCAAGAATAAAGATACTGAAGACGCGATTTCGGACTATCTTTTGCTGCTACAAAAATTTTATGAAAAAGCTTCGTATATTACGGTTAATATTTCGTCACCCAATACTAAAAATTTGCGTGATTTGCAAAATGAAAATCAGCTCGATTTATTTTTGAGTGAAATCATAAAAAAGAAAAATGAGCTTAAAAATAGCAGTCAAAAAAATATACCAATATTGCTTAAAATTGCGCCAGATTTGACTTTAAGTGAGATAGAAACAATTGCAGAAGCTGTAATTAAAAATGCAGTCGATGGAGTAATTATAAGCAATACAACAATTGACCGTAATCTAAATTTGCAAAGTACATACGCTGCTGAAAGTGGTGGTTTAAGCGGCCAGCCGCTTTTTGCAAAAGCTAATGAAGTCTTGAAGAATTTTTACAAATTAACTCAAGGCAAAATTCCTTTAATCGGCGTTGGCGGAATTGCTTCAGCGCAAGATGCTTATGAAAAAATCAAATGTGGCGCTGCAATGGTGCAAATTTATTCAGCTTTTATTTACGAAGGTTTTGGCTTGGTCGAAAGAATCAAAAAAGATCTTAGCGAAATGGTAAAAAAAGATGGCTTTAAAAACATTACCCAAGCCGTGGGCATAAAATCTAATTCTTAATTTAAGATAGAAAATAGTTCATCTTTTTAGAAATAGCTCATCTCCTAAGGGATAATTGCCTCTCTTTAGGCGCTGTCGCGTAAATCAACTTTTTCGTCGAACTTTTTGCAATTCTAAATTTTTTGAAACGCACGTACATCTAGGTACGCTTACCTTTCAAAAAATTTAGAATCACAAAAATTTCTTAGAAAAACTTGATTTACGCGACAGCGCCCTTCATAGTTTGTTTAGTATGTGATTTGTTTGAATTAACTTAAATGCTGCGATTAGTTTTTGCTTTGGATATTCGGCGTAGGAAATCAAATTTGACATTGAAAAGAATATGCTTAGGATGCCCTCAAATCCTGCCTTTATCAGTGTTTGCAACAAATCCAAAACAAGAAAAAATTAAGAAAATATGACAAATCTAACTAAATTCAGAGACTTAGGTCTTTCTGAAATGATGCTTAACTCTTTGCACAAAAAAGGCTTTGAAGAGCCGACTCCAATTCAAGCCAAAACAATTCCATTTCTCCTTGCCAATAAAAAAGATTTAATCGGCAAAGCGCAAACCGGAACCGGTAAAACCGCAGCTTTCGGCATTCCGATCATTGAAAATATTGTTCCCGATTCCAAAAGAGTTCAGGCAATTATTCTTGCTCCAACTCGCGAATTAGCAATTCAAGTTGCGGAAGAATTGAGTTCTTTTGCTGAAGAGCAAAAAACCAGAATCATCGCAGTTTATGGCGGTCAGCCAATTGAGCGTCAAATTTCTCGTTTACAACGCGGTGTTGATATTGTTGTTGGAACTCCGGGACGTATTTTGGATCATTTAGAACGCAAAACTTTAGATATTTCCAAAGTTTCTTACATCGTTTTGGATGAAGCAGATGAAATGCTAAATATGGGTTTTATTGATGATATTGAAGCAATTCTAAAAGCCGCGCCAAAAGAGCGTAGAACCGTTCTTTTCTCTGCTACAATGCCAGAACATATCGAGCGTTTAGCTAAGAAATATATGAATGAATATGAAGTAATCGCGGTCGCTAAAGACAATGTTAGTAAAGCTAATATTCAGCAAATTTATTTTGAAGTTCCGCAATCTGATAAATTCGAAGCTTTATTTAGAATTATCGATGTTGAAGAAAGTTTTTATGGCTTGGTTTTTTGTCGTACCAAAGTTGATGCTGATGAAATTTCACACAAGTTGGCAAATCGCGGATGCAGAGCTGAAGCGATTCACGGCGATCTTTCGCAAGGTCAAAGAGAAAAAGTTTTGCAAAAATTCCGTGCTAAAAAAATCACCGCTCTCGTTGCAACTGACGTTGCGGCGCGTGGTATTGATATCGATAACTTGACTCACGTAATCAATTATTCTTTGCCTCAAGATCCTGAAAGCTATGTTCACAGAATTGGCCGTACAGGCAGAGCTGGTAAGTCAGGAATTGCGATTACTTTGATTACTCCGTCAGAATATCGTAAATTGGTTTCGATCCAAAGAATGTCAAATATGACAATCACGAAGCAAAAAGTTCCTAATGTTTCGGAAGTAATTGAGAGCAAAAAACAACGTATTAAAAGCTCGCTTTTAGAAATTATTTCTGCCGGAAATTTCGGTGATCTCGACGTGATTTCGGAAGAAATTCTTGCTGAAACTTCTGATCCAAAAGTTGCGATTTCAGCTTTGTTGAAATTAGCCTTTAAAGACGAGTTGAACGAAAAAAGTTACAGCGAAATCAATGAATACAGTAAAAACAAAGACTACTATTACGACGACCGCGGCATGAGTGGCAAGCCAATTGGTGATCAAGGTCGTAGAAGCTATGTTGACCGCAAGGGAACAGCTCGTTTATTCATCGCTAAAGGGCGTGCTGATAATATGGATCCGAAAGCACTGGTGAGTTTCATTCAAAGAGAAACTGGTGTTGATCAACGTCACATCGATGATGTGAAAATGTTTGACGCTTTTTCCTTTTTTGCAGTTCCGTTTGAAGATGCGGAAAAAGTTCTTCATGTTTTTCAAAAACAATCTGGTGGAAAAAGATCTTTGGTTACTAGGGCGAAAGATAAGAAGTAGGAGTCAAAATAAGAAGATAATAAAAAAAGCCGGCTTCCATGAAAATGGAAGACCGGCTTTTTTTATTATCTTTACCTAAGAAAGCCCGTCGTTATTCTGAGGGACTATATTAAGGCATGGTGAGCACGGTTGGAATCGAACCAACGACCACCTAATTAAAAGTCAGGTGCTCTACCGACTGAGCTACGTGCTCGTTTAATTGCGAAGTTTTTTTAAGTAACAACTTGCGACAAAGAAACAATTCTAAAATCATCTTTGGGAAATTTCTAAGACGTGTTTACGATTGTCTTAAAAACGAGCGGCGCATTAAAGTTATGAAAGTTAAAAATGCAAACAATTTTGTAGAAATCTTTAGAAGCCCGATTTATCTAGGGTTGAGAAAGGATGATTTTACGATGTGTTTTGGTATAATAAAAATTCAAATCTTAAAAATGAAAAACAAAGTCTTAACAATAATCCCTGTTCGCCTTGCTTCAACGCGCTTGCCTAAAAAACCGCTGGCTGATATTTGTGGTAAAAGCATGATCCAAAGAGTTTATGAACAAGCTCTAGCTGCTGATTTGGGCGATGTTTTGATTGCTTGTGATGGTGAAGAAATTGCTAATGAAGTAAAAAAATTCGGTGGAAAATTTGTAATTACCGATCCCAAACTGCCATCAGGAACTGATCGTATTTACGCTGCCTATACAACATATGCACAAAATAATTGCGATGTAATTATAAATTTACAAGGCGATTTGCCAAATATTGATCCGCAAGTCATTCGTGCCGCTGCTGAAGCTGCTTTGCAAAATGATTGTGATTTTGCCACAGTTGCTTCCAAAATTAAAAATGAATCTGAAATTACTAACCCGAATGTCGTAAAAATCGCCATCGCTTTTAAGGAAAAAAACTTAGGTCGCGCACTTTATTTTTCACGCTGCGCAATTCCTTACTCCAAAACTAACACAGCAGATTTTTACCATCACATCGGAATTTATGCTTATAAAAAAACTGCTTTAGAAAAATTTGTAAAGCTCGCGCCATCAACTCTCGAGCAGCGCGAAAGCTTAGAACAGCTTCGGGCTTTAGAAAACGATATGAAGATTTTTGTAAAAATTGTTGATGCTCATCCGCTTTCAGTTGACACTAAAGAAGATTTAGAGGTTGTTACAAAATTGATTGCAAAAGCGTAAATTAATGAGCATTAAAAAAAATAAAAAAACTATCGGATGGAAAGAGTGGTTTGGGCTTGATTGCATAAGTCTGCCGGCGATTAAAGGCAAGATTGATACCGGAGCTAAAACCTCATCTTTACACGCATTTAACATTGAGAGTTTCTACATCGAAAATGTTGAATATGTGAAGTTCGATATCCATCCTTTGCAAAAAAATAAAAAGCTGGTGCGCACATGTATGGCACGCGTTATTGATCGCAGAATGGTTTCAGATTCGGGTGGGAAAAAAGAAAAAAGATATGTAATAAAATCGGCATTACGAATTGGTGAAGTAAAAATTACAATCGAATTAACCCTTGCCAATCGTGATACCATGACGTTTCGTATGCTGCTTGGACGTGATGCGGTTAAGCAAACGAAAATGCTGGTAGATGCTTCAAAAGCTTTTGTGCAAGGTAAATCAAAAAGAAAAGAAATTTTGAAACTTTATAATTCGACCACACCCTGTTTAGACTTACGCAAATTATGAAAATTATACTTTTGGCTTCCAATCCTAATCTTTATTCTAACCTACGCATTGTTGAGGCGGCAAAAAAACGTGGACATGAAGTTGAGTTTGTAAATGTCGGCGAATGCTACATAAAAGTGGCCTCAAATGCTTGTGAAATTTTTTACGACGAAGGAAAAAAACTGGAAAATGTGGGCTATATTATTCCGCGCATCAAGCCGGCGATGACATTTTATGGAACTTCAATCGTCAGGCAGTTTGAAGTGATGGGTATAAATTGTTTGAATGGGTCAGAAGCTATTACTAAATCAAGAGACAAACTCTACACTCTTCAAATCCTTGCTCAGCATGGATTAAATGTTCCAATCACCAGCTTTGCTAATTCATCTTACGACACTAAAGATTTAATTAAACTGGTTGGAAGCGCGCCATTAGTAGTTAAATTATTGGAAGGAACTAAAGGTGTCGGTGTGGTTTTAGCTGAAACAAATAAGGCAGCAGAAAGTGTAATTAATGCTTTCCGCAGTTTGAAAGCTGATATTTTGGTGCAACATTACATCAAAGAATCAAAAGGTCAGGACATCAGATGTTTTGTGGTTGGCGGCAAAGTCATCGCTTCAATGGAACGCACTGCCCAAGAAGGTGAATTTCGTGCCAATATTCACCTCGGCGCAACTGCCAAAGCAATTGATGTAACTCTAGAGGAAAGTGAATTGGCAATTAGAGCGGCGAAGGTTATTGGTCTTGAAATTGCTGGTGTTGATATGGTTCGCTCTAGTTCAGGTCCAAAAATTCTTGAAGTAAATTCTTCTCCCGGTTTAGAAGGAATTGAAAGCGCCACCGGCATTGATATCGCAGCTAAAATGATCGAATATTTAGAAGGAAAATAATGAAAAAGCTCGACGCTAAAAAAATCTTTAATGGTCAATGTGATTTTCTTTTTGGCGCTCACAATTATTTGCAAATTGAAGTTTCATCTCATCCTGAAATCGCCTTTATTGGCGCTTCCAATGTTGGAAAATCAAGTTTGATAAATGCGTTAGTCGGGAAAAAAATCGCCATTGTTTCAACAACTCCCGGACGCACGCGCCAGCTCAATTTTTTTAAAGTTGCCGATGGTTTTACCCAAAGTTTTTCCGAAGGATTTGTTTTAGTTGATATGCCGGGTTACGGATTTGCTAAAGCCAGCGCTAAACATATGGAGCATTGGCAAAAAACCGCTTTAGAATATTTGATGAAACGCCCAAATTTAAAGCGTTTATATTTATTGGTTGATCCGGTTAAGGGCTTGAAAGAAGCCGATCGCGACATGATTAACATGCTTAACGCCGTTGCAGTTTCTTTCCAAATTGTTCTGACAAAAACTGATAAAATGAACAAAGAAGAACAAGCAAAAGCGGAAGAAAAAATTCTCAAAGAAATTGTAAAATGGCCAGCAGCGCATCCGAAAGTTATTATTTCAAGCAGTTCTAAAGGCTACGGAATAAGGGATGTACAAGATTCGATCGTGGAAGTTTTGCAGCATTTATGAAATTCATTTTGATAATTATTTTTACAAGTTTGGTGATTTTGCTACTGGTATTTTTACTAAATGCCGCTACGTTTAATGGCATCAAAACCCCTCTAAATAAACAGCTTTCTCCTGAAAAGAATGAAAAAAAATCTTAAAAATTCTGCGCTGCTAAAATCAGCGATGGGTCTAACCCCCAAACAAATTGTTGATGAATTAAATCGCTATATTGTTGGTCAAAAAGAAGCTAAAAAATCTGTAGCTATCGCACTTCGCAATCGTTATCGCCGTAAGTTAGTGGCATCACCTTTGCGCGAAGAAATTGTGCCAAAAAATATTTTAATGATCGGGCCAACAGGCTGCGGAAAAACTGAAGTAGCACGTCGTTTAGCCAAGCTTGCAAATGCACCATTTATTAAAGTTGAAGCGACAAAATTTACTGAAGTTGGTTACGTTGGGCGCGATGTCGATTCAATCATTCGCGATTTGGTTGAAGTTGCGATCAAATCAATCAAAAATGAAATGAAAAAAGAAGTGCAAGAAAAGGCTGAAAAACAGGCAAAAAAAAGAATTTTAAAAATTTTAGTTGGTGAAAATGCGATTGATGAAACCAGAGAAAAATTCTCACAAATGCTTGATAATGGCGAGTTGAACGAGCGTGAAATTGAAATTGAAGTTCTGGATAATGGCTCTTCGATGTCGACTAGTTTTGACATTCCGGGCGGTCAAGTTGGCATGATAAATATTGGTGAAATGTTGGGTAAAGCAATTGGTGGTGAAAAAACCAAAAAATCTCACATGACAGTTGAAGATGCTCTTAAAACCTTGATCGAAGAAGAATCGGACAAAATGATTGATGAAGATAAAATTATCAAAAATGCCATGAAGTCAGTTGAAAATGATGGCATAGTTTTCATCGATGAAATTGATAAAATTTGCGCGCGCGGCGGAAATAAAGGTTCAGGATCTGATGTTTCGCGCGAAGGCGTGCAGCGCGATTTGCTGCCTTTGGTCGAAGGAACTGCAATTGCGACCAAATATGGCATCGTAAAAACTGATCATGTTTTATTCATCGCTTCTGGCGCATTTCATGTTACTAAACCATCAGATTTATTGCCGGAATTGCAAGGTCGCTTCCCAATCCGCGTGCAATTAAAACCGCTAACCGAAGAAGATTTAATGCGCATTTTAACTGAGCCAGAATCGAGTTTGATTAAGCAATATGTAGCCTTGATTGGCGTTGAAAATGTGAAGTTAAATTTCACCGAAGACGGCACTAAAGAAATTGCAAAAGTTGCTTTTAAAGTGAACGGCGAAGTTGAAAATATCGGCGCCCGTCGTTTGCACACAATGCTGGAGAAGATTCTTGAAGATATTAGTTTTGACGCAACAGATATGAAAAAAGGCAGCGAAATTGTGATTGATAAAAAATATGTTGATGAACATTTAGGCGATTTGATTTCTGGCAAAACCGATCTTTCGAAATTTATATTATAATTCGCATAGATCCTGAAAACGAGTTCAGGATCTATAAAAACTTAACTAAACTTTAAAAATGATCCCTCGTTATTCCCGCCCCGAAATGACCAAAATTTGGTCGCAAGAAAATAAATATAATATCTGGTTTGATATCGAGATTTACGCGCTCGAAGCCTTAGAAAAACTTGGTGTTGCCGATCAAGGTTCGGCTTTGCGCATTCGCGAAAATTTCGCCAAAGCTGGTGGAAAATTTGATGCAGCTCGCGTTGATGAAATCGAATCTGTAACCAAACATGACGTTATCGCATTTTTAACTCATTTAGCAGAATTAGTCGGCGAAAATTCGCGTTTCATTCACCTTGGAATGACCAGCTCCGACGTGCTTGATACTTGCCTTTCGGCGCAACTTTCGCAAGCTTCCGACATTTTAATTAATGATTTAGAAAGGCTTTTAAGCGCAATAAAAAAACGCGCTTTTGAACATAAAAACACCGTTTGCGTTGGTCGTTCGCACGGCATTCACGCTGAACCCGTGACTTTCGGATTAAAATTGGCGCGCTTCTACGCTGAATTTGAAAGAAATTTGCGCCGTTTAAAAGAAGCAAAAAAAGAAATTTCAGTTTGTGCAATTTCTGGCGCAGTTGGAACATTCGCCAATGTTGATCCTTTTGTGCAAAAATATGTCGCCCAAAAAATGGGTTTGGATGAAGAATCTGTTTCCAGCCAAATTATTCCGCGCGACCGCCACGCCGCTTATTTCGCGGTTTTGGGAGTTATTGCTTCATCAATCGAAAATCTGGCAATTGAAATTCGTCATTTACAACGCACTGAAGTTTTGGAAGCGGAAGAATTTTTCTCCAAAGGTCAAAAAGGTTCTTCAGCAATGCCGCATAAAAGAAATCCGGTTTTAAGTGAAAATTTAACTGGCTTGGCGCGCATGGTTAGAAGCGCGGTAATTCCGGCAATGGAAAATGTTGCCAGTTGGCATGAGCGCGATATTTCTCATTCTTCAGTAGAAAGAATGATCGCTCCTGATTCAACAATTACGCTCGATTTTGCGCTTAATCGTTTGGTTGGTTTAATTGACAATTTAGTGGTTCACGAAAAAAACATGCAAAAAAACCTCGATAAATTAGGTGGTTTGGTTTTTTCACAACGCGTGCTTCTAGCCTTGATTGAAGAGGCAAAAATCAGCCGCGAAGATGCTTATAAAATTGTACAAACCAATGCCATGAAAATTTGGGCTGGTGAAGCGACGAGCTTTTTAGAATTGTTAAAATCTGACCAAGAAATTGTTGATAAATTAGGTGTAAAAAAACTCGAAGAAATTTTCGACATAACCTATCACACCAAAAATATTGATCATATTTTTAAACAGGTTTTTAAAAGTTAATGCCAAGCAAAAATTACGATGTTGTAATTATCGGCGCAGGTGCTGCGGGCTTAATGTGCGCAGCGGTTGCGGGAAAAAGAGGTCGTAATGTTTTGTTGGTTGATCACGCCAAATCTGTTGGTGATAAAATCCGCATTTCAGGTGGCGGTAGATGTAATTTTACTAATCTTTTTACGACTGCGAAAAACTTCATTTCCAGCAATTCGCATTTTTGCGTTTCAGCTTTGCAACGCTTTACGCAGCATGATTTTATTGCGATGGTAAAAAAACATGAAATTGCTTTTCATGAAAAAACTTTGGGGCAATTATTTTGTGATGTTTCATCGCGCCAAATTATTGAAATGTTGCTAAAAGAATGTGCGGAAGGAAATGTTGAAATTCAGCTTGAGAGTAAGGTTGAAGAGATAAAAAAATCAGGAAATATTTTTGAATTAAAAATCAAAAATGAGGAAATAAATTGCCAATCTTTAGTTATCGCAACTGGCGGACTTTCAATTCCAAAAATGGGCGCAACTGCTTTTGGATATGATGTGGCGCGCCAATTTGGATTAAAAATTATTCAAACAACTCCAGCTTTAGTTCCATTTACGCTTGATGAAAAAATGTTAAAAGAAACCGTAAATCTCGCCGGCGTTTCAGTCGATGCAATTGTTGCTTGCGGTAAAATAAGTTTTCGTGAAGCAATTCTTTTTACTCATCGCGGAATCAGCGGTCCAGCGATTTTGCAGGTTTCATCTTACTGGAAACATGGCGATAAAATTACCATAAATTTAGCGCCCGAAATTGATGTTTTTATAAAAATTCAGGCAGAAAAAAAATCCAAACCAAAACAGGAATTACCAACATTTTTAGCAACATTTTTGCCAAAAAGTCTGGCAAATTATTTGGCGCAAAAAAGTGGATTTAGTGGAAATTTAGCTGATTTTTCGAACCAAAAATTAAAAGAAATTGCCAGTTTGGTAAATGCCTTTGAACTTACTCCAAGCGGCACTGAAGGCTATGCTAAAGCCGAAGTAACTTTGGGCGGAATTAATGTGGATCAAATTTCTTCTAAAACTTTTGAGGCAAAATTGGTGCCGAATTTATTTTTTATCGGCGAAGTTTTGGACGTAACTGGTTGGCTCGGAGGTTTTAATTTTCAATGGGCTTGGGCTTCAGGCAAGGCGGCGGGAGAAAATGTTTAAAGATTATTTTGATGTATAAAAAAAGAGTATTGATGATTTTGTAACGCTCGCCACAATTAAAAAATCAATTAACAAAATAAAAACTAATATGTCAGAAAACAAAAAGACTGCAGAATTTAAGCCAGTAAAAAAACTTTCGCCATTTGTTAGCGATCCTTTCAACACTAGAGGCGGCAAAGGCGGCAAAGGAAATATTATGGCGGCTTCCGGAGTTAAAGGCGGCGGTAAAAAAATTAACGTTTCAACCCTTAAAAAAGGTGGCAGCGGCGGAGATCGTTAGTTAATTATTTTCTTTTGAATTCTGATGGAAGCCCTAAATGAAAGCGTCCATCAAATTTATTGGCCAGCGCATTCGCTGAATTTGCATTATTATAATGCAAAAAAACTTGCGCGCAGTCATCAGAATTAAACTCATCGCGCCAATGTTCTAAATCACAGCCGCGATAAATCAGCATATCGCCGGGATTAAGCACTATTTCTACACCTTTCGTATTTTCAGAAACATACTTATCGCCTTGCAATCCGCCTTTGGAAGAATCGGGCTCTAAAAAAATCGGCCAGCTTGGGCCGCCTAAATTCAACGTGGTAGAAATTTCGCAAGATGGACGATCTTTATGGCGATGTAAAATATCGCCTTTTTTATAAATTCGAGCGCAAGAATAAGTTTCAATAAGCTTTAGATTAGTGGCTTCTTCCATCACTGGCTTCATTCTTTGTAACAAAGTTTCCATCACAATATCAGCATAATGAGAATAAGTTCCGGGAACCTGATTATCGCTCCAATGTCCGAAATATTTGGTATGTTGCGGTAAAAATTTGGTGCCAAGTAAAGTATTGGCAACCAATCTTTTATTTAAAAAATAAGTCCTTTATCCCTTCGGGATACGGAAACGCGACACGAGTCGCGCCCCGCTTTGCGGGGATCCCCATCCCGTATGTCTATGGGACATACGGGAAAAATAATCATAAACAAAAGCGGCTAATTCCTTAGAAATAGCGCTTTTGATTATGGTGTATTTATTTTGTTCGAAACTCATTATTCATACCATTTTTTTACCAGCTTCTGAATTTCTTGCTGCATTTTTTCTAAATTTTCTTCGCGGGTTTTTTCATCGCGTAATGAAGTTCCGATGATTTTAGATTCATCAAATCCCATGAAAGTGAAATTCACTTTGGCAAGTAAGGCGATAGTATTCCAATTTGGATAATCGAAATTAAATTTATCTTCAGAATAAAAGCCGCCTGAGGTGAAGATGGTTAAAGCCTTTTTCCCCTTCATCATTCTTTGACCCATTTCAAAAGTTTCGCCTTTCAGAATTACCGCATCCATCCAAGCTTTTGCAAGGGCTGGAATGCCAAAATTATGCATTGGAAAAGCCATTACCAAGATGTCGGCTTTTTTTAACTGAGCGGTTAACTCATCATTTCTGGCTAAAAGTTGAGCTTCTTTTTCATCGAGCTTTTGTCCGCCATAATTACGTTTGTAATAGGCTTGAATGCTTTTTTCATTGAAGGTTGGGATTTCTTCTTTTAAGAGATCAACCGTCTCAATATCTTTGCCGTCGATTTCTTGTAAAAATAAATCTAAAAGCATTTTGGTTTTAGATTCAGCGCCAGTTGGCAGATATTTTACTACAAGAGTTTTCATAAGTTTCTTTAAGTTAAATTAAAATGGAGAACGAATGATAACAATTAGAAAATCGCAAGATCGCGGCTTTGCAAATCATGGTTGGTTAAAGTCTTATCACACTTTTTCTTTCGCCGGATATTTCGATCTTAACCACATGAATTTTGGAAATCTACGGGTGATTAACGAAGATAAAATTGCTGGTGGAAGAGGATTTGATAAACATCCGCATCAAGATATGGAAATTATTACTTATGTAATTTCCGGTGCGCTTTCCCACCAAGATTCAATGGGAAATTCTTCGACAATTTTGCCAGGTGAAGTACAAATTATGAGTGCCGGAAACGGAGTGGCTCATTCCGAATTTAATCAAAAAGAAAATGAAGAAACTCATCTTTTACAAATTTGGATTTTGCCCAAAGAGTTAAAAATTGAGCCGCGTTATGGACAAAAATCTTTTATCGAAAGTTTGAAAAAAAATGATTTTATATTAGTGATTTCAGGATCTGGTCGCGATGGCTCGATTATGATAAATCAGGATGCCGAGATTTTTTTAGGTAAGTTTAAAGCGGGGAAAGACTTTGATTACAAAGTAAACTCTAATCGCCGGATTTGGGTGCAGATGATTGCGGGGAAGATTTCGGTAAATGGAGTCGCGCTAGAAAAAGGCGATGCGGCGGCGATTGAATATGAAAATAATGTGAGTCTAAAAGCTGAAGAAGATTCAGAGTTTTTACTGTTTAGTTTGTGATATGCTAGGTGACCTAAACTTTTCTACTCACAAAATCAAGCGAAATCGAATTCACGCAATATCTGGCATTCTTATTCGTAAATCCTTCGCCATGAAAAATATGGCCCAAATGTCCGCCGCATTTTTTGCATAAAATCTCAATTCTTCTGCCATCGGCATCGGTAATTTTCTCAACTGAATTTGGAACTTCATCATCAAAACTCGGCCAACCGCAATGCGATTCAAACTTGTCTTCGCTGGTAAAAAGTTCGGCAGCGCATTGTTTGCAATGATATTTGCCTTCGCGTTTATTTTCATAAAGCTCGCCGCTAAAAGGCGCTTCGGTTCCTTTATGTAAAATCACACGCTCTTCTTGCGGACTTAATTTTTTTAAGTTCATAATTATCTAAATTCTTTAAAAAATTATTTGATTAAAATGCAGCACAAATCGCCAACAGAAATTCTCAAAACTACCTTTGGTTACGATAATTTTCGTGGCAATCAAGAAGAAATAATTAATCACGTAATTTCTGGCAATAATTGCTTTGTAATGATGCCAACGGGTGGAGGGAAATCTTTATGTTATCAAATCCCAGCTTTGTATCGCGAAGGTTTGGCAATTGTGGTGTCGCCATTAATTGCATTAATGCAAGATCAAGTTGGCGCTTTAAAAGAAGCGGGAGTAAACGCGGCGGCGATCAATTCAGGAATGACTTCCGAGCAAAATTGGCAAGTAAAAAAACAGATTCAAAATGGTGAGCTAGATTTACTTTACGTTGCGCCAGAAAGATTGTTGATGGAAGAGTTTTTACAATTTTTATCGGAATTAAAAATTTCACTTTTTGCAATTGACGAAGCGCATTGCGTTTCACAATGGGGTCATGATTTTCGTCCGGTTTATACTGAGCTTTCGATTTTGGCAAAAAAATTTCCAAATGTGCCGCGAATCGCTCTGACAGCAACTGCAGACACTCCAACCAAAAAAGATATTGTGGAAAAACTGGGTCTAAAAAATGATCGGATTTTTACAGCCAGTTTTGATCGCCCAAATATAAATTACGCAATTGTGCCGCGCCAAAATAGCAAAAAACAATTGCTCGAATTCATCACAGAAAATCATCAAAATGACAGCGGAATTGTTTATTGTTTGTCGCGCAAAAATGTCGAAGAAACAGCGGATTGGATGAAGGAAGAAGGTTTTAATGTTTTTCCATATCACGCCGGAATGACGTCGGAAAAACGTCAGAAAAATTTAAAAAAGTTTTTGCTAGAAGATGCGGTAATCATGGTTGCAACCATAGCTTTCGGCATGGGAATTGATAAGCCAGATGTGCGTTTTGTGGCGCATATGAATGTACCAAAAAATATCGAAGCCTATTATCAAGAAACCGGAAGAGCGGGGCGCGACGGGCTGCCAGCAAGCGCTTGGATGTCTTACGGACTTGCCGATATTGCAACTCAACGCAATTTTATTGAGGAATCAAATGCGCCAGAAAATCAAAAAAGAATTGAAAGGCAAAAGCTGAATTATTTGCTTGGTCTTTGTGAAGCTTCAACTTGTCGTCGCCAAATTTTGCTCGAATATTTCGGAGATTCCTGCGCACCTTGCGGCAATTGCGATAATTGCGCTCTCAAGCCCGAAACTTTTGACGCAACTATCGCGGCGCAAAAAGCAATTTCTTGTGTTCATCGAACCGGACAAAGGTTTGGCGTGGCTTATTTGATTGATGTTTTGCTTGGAGTGGATGATCAAAGAATCAAAAATTTTCAACATGATCAGCTTAGTGTTTTTGGTGTTGGAAAAGAATTTTCGAAAGTGGAATGGCAAAGTATTTTTCGCCAATTAGCGGCGATGAATTTACTAAAAGTTGACATTGTTGGACATGGCGGTTTGCAGATTACCGATGTTGGAAGAAAATTTTTGCAGGAAAAAAACATGCTACAAATGCGAAAATATTCTGGGAAAATTAAAATTAAAACTGCTGCTAAAGTTAAGACTGTTATGGCTTTGGATGGTGATTTTGAAAATGAATTATTTACAAAATTAAAAGCAAAAAGATTTGAAATTGCCAAATCACAAAACATGCCGCCTTATGTTATTTTTCATGACAAGACTTTGCTTGAGATGATAAAAATACAGCCGAAAAATTTGCAGGATATGCTGAAAATAAGTGGTGTCGGTGAGGCGAAAGTGCAGAAATATGGAGAAGTATTTTTGAATATTTTGCTTGGATAAAAATCGAATATTCGGGCGCTGTCGCGTAAATCAACTTTTTCGTCGAACTTTTCGCAATTCTAAATTTTCTGAAACGCACGTACATCTAGATACGCTTACCTTTCAAAAAATTTAGAATCACAAAAATTTCTTAGAAAAACTTGATTTACGCGACAGCGCCATTCGGTATTTCAGTTTTGTGAAAATCAAAATACAAAAAACCACGCCGATCCTAAAATTGACGTGGTTTTTTTTATCTATAACCAAACTTGATTGAAGAAATCAATTTTTAAAAATCAAAAAATTATTGCGGATGCAGCAATTCAAAATTTACCAAATTCGACAAAGTCGAATTTAATCTAGTTAATAATCTTTGCGATCATTTCTATATCCGCCACTGAAGCTATTGCCTCTGTTATCGTCTCTGCTATCTCTTCTGCCTGAATTGCCGCCGAACCCGCCGCCGCTATTTCTGCGATCAGAATTATTGCCGCCGCCGAATCCACCACTTCTGCGTTCGCCGCCACGAGATGCATTTGGATCCTTCTTTTTAGCTTTAGAAACCAAAGGACGACCTTCGCCAGCTTTTTCTAAAAAGAAATCCAAGATCATGTCAGCATCTTCATGCGAAACTGCGAAAAATGAAAATGCATCTAAAATTTTTATGTTGCTAATCGAGCTGCCTTCAATTCCGGTTTGCGCTGAAATAAATTCAATTAATGAGCCAGTATCCATTTGGTCATTGCGACCTTTGGCGATGAAAAGCTGAGTTTTGCTTCCATCATCTCTAAAATTGTTATTGCGGTTGTTGTCGCGTCTTTCATAGCCGCGATTGTCATCACGTTCATTTGATTGGGAGTAATAATCGTTGCGATTGTCATCACGTTCATTTGATTGGGAGTAATAATCGTTGCGATTGTCGCGCGAGTTGTAGTTATCGTTCATGTTATTTTTGAAATATTTATTTAATTGGGCTTAAATACTGTGATTGTAGTGATCGTGACATGTAGAAAGATGCGAATCGGGAATTTAAAACTAACAGATTGGCACCAACTGGTCATAACAAAACCATTCTTAAAGTGCTAGCAATAGCAGCTTAAGAATGGTTGGGACGGCAGGATTCGAACCTACGGATGGCGGTACCAAAAACCGCTGCCTTACCACTTGGCGACGTCCCAAAATATTCTCTGGTTGTATGAAGGAAATGATTCTAACAAAAAAGAGGGCGGTTTTTTAGGAGTTGGCTTCGCTGAAGTCAACAAGCTTTTAAAATTTTTGTTACAAAAAGCGTTTTAAAAGCTTCCTTGCAAGAGTAATTATTAAGCCAGTTTTCAATTGACAATCAGCGGTAAAATTCCATAAATTCTGGCGCTGTCGCGTAAATCAACTTTTTCGTCGAACTTTTCGCAATTCTAAATTTTTTGAAACGCACGTACATCTAGGTACGCTTAACTTTCAAAAAATTTAGAATCACAAAAATTTCTTAGAAAAACTTGATTTACGCGACAGCGCCATTCTAGAGCCCGTATTTAATCAATTTTTCATAAGTTATGAGCGATCTCCAAGAAATCATTAAGCTGTCAGATCAGATCACCAAAAATTCTGATTTATTAGTAAATAAAATCGCCGAACTTAGTTATTCTGCAGCTCACGGTGGCGGAATTGATCCATTTATTTTTGGTCTTACTGTTTTTATTTTAGCTTGTTTTGTCGGATATTTTGTAGTCTGGAAAGTTACTCCCGCACTTCACACGCCTTTGATGGCAGTGACTAATGCCATTTCTGGTGTAATTGTGGTTGGGGCTATGATTGCTCTTGGCTCGGTTAAAGATTTTTCTCTAATTTCAATCCTCAGCTTTTTTGCTATTGTAATTGCTTCAATCAATATTTTTGGCGGTTTCTTCGTTACTTGGCGCATGTTGCAGATGTTTAAAAAATAATCCCAAACAACATAAATTATGCAAAAAGTTTGCAGCTTTTTTAAGTCCTTTTCTTGGGCTAAAATTTTTATTATTTTTGCCACCTTATCATTTTTTTTGAGGGCGTTTTTTTTCTTTTTACAAAAATCAGACATCGATTTTACACCAGTAATAATTATTAAATCTCTTGGTCTGGGATTATTTTTTGATCTTCTGGCTTTGTCCTACATCGCCTTGATTCCGCTGGCTTATTACACTTTTATTCCAAATAAGTTTTTTAACTCTACAAAACATCAAATTGCCAATCGAATTTTTTATTTTCTGTTTTTATTCGTAATCATTTTTTCCTGTTTTTCGGAAGTTGTTTTTTGGGATGAATTTCAAACTCGTTTCAATTTTATCGCCGTTGATTATCTGATTTACACAACTGAAGTAATTGCCAATATCATAGAATCTTATCCAATTATTTTGCTGGTTAGTGTGGTTATAGCAATTGCGGCGGCGATTTTCTTTTGTACATACAAAAAAATCATCATTCAAAAGCGAGAAAATTTCTTCTGTCGTGTTAAAAATTTTATTATTTTTTGCACAGCTTTAGTCGCCGCATTTTTTGCAGTTGATAGTTCAAAATTAAGCAGAATTTCGCCAAATAATTATGTTAATGAAATTTCCTCAAATGGCATTTACCAACTATTTTCAGCCTATCGTAATAATCAGATCGATTATGATCAGCTTTACGCCAGCGAAGATTTAGGAAGTGCAATTAACAATTTGCGCAAACTAATTCTGGCTCAAGAGCCGCAATCAAAATTCTTAAATGATGAAGATATTTCCCGTCAAATTGCGCAGCCAAAAAAAGGTGATGAAAAAAAATATAACGTGATTTTTGTTGCGATCGAAAGTTTAAGCGCAGAATTTTTAGCGCATTTTGGAAGTACAGAAAACATTACTCCAAATCTTGATAAATTTGCTGATGAAGGTTTGTTATTTACCAAATTAAAATCAACCGGAACGCGCACAGTTCGTGGTCTTGAAGCTCTTACTCTCGGAGTTCCGCCAACACCCGGAAATTCAATTGTTAGAAGGCCAAAAAATGAAAATCTTTTTAATCTTGCAAGTCCGCTAAAAGATCGCGGTTACGAAGCAAAATTTCTTTATGGCGGTGACGGTTATTTTGATAATATGAATTATTTTTACGAAAATAATGGTTTTGAAATTGTTGACCGTTCGCAATTTTCTAAAAATGAAATAACTTTTTCCAATGCTTGGGGCGTTGCCGATGATGATTTATTTAGAAAAACTATCAAAGAAGCCGATAAATCTCACGCGGCAGGAAAGCCATTCTTAAACTTTGTAATGACCACAACCAATCATCGCCCTTTTACCTATCCAAATGGCAAGATTGATATTGATTCAAAAACCGGACGCAACGGCGCTGTAAAATATACCGATTATGCAATTGGAAAATTAATTGAAGAAGCGCGCCAAAAACCATGGTTTGATAATACGATTTTTGTTTTTGTTGCCGATCATTGCGCTGGCTCTGCCGGCAATACTGAAGTGCCTTTGTGGCGTTATCAAATTCCAGCAATTTTTTATGCGCCCAAAATTATCAAGCCGCAAGTTTTTGCTAAAAATGTTAGCCAAATTGACATTGCTCCAACCTTGCTGGGCATGATGAATTTAAGTTACAAATCGAAGTTTTTTGGAAGTGATGTTTTAAATAATTCTAAAACAATTGATCAACATTCTTTTGTTAGCACTTACTCCGATGTTGGCTATTTTCAAGGTGACAAGCTTTATTTGTTGAAACCAAAAAAAGAGAAAAAAGTTTTTGACGTGACGATTGAAAAATATGGCTGGAATGGCTCAAAAGAAGTTGAGACTACAAAGTTTGATGTTCAAAAAATGAGTGATGCAATTAGTTACTATCAAGTTGCAAGCTATTTATTTAAAAATGAAAAATTTGGAAATTTCAAAAAAAATTAGAGCGATTGATATTTTAATTATCATCAATTTAGCCTTGGTTTTCATGGCTTTGTGCCTGATTAATTACACTAATCTTGACTTAAATATCCAAAAATATTTTTTTGATTTTGAATCGAAAAAATGGTTGATTGACAAGAATGAGCCGGTGAAAAAATTTATTTTTTACCAATTTCCAAAAATTCTTTTTGGTGGAATTATAATTGCCTGTCTAAGTGGTGCAATTATTGGCTTTAGAAGAAACGCTCTTCAAGCCCGTCATCCTGAACTCGTTTCAGGATCTTTCACATCTACAGCCCCAAATTTTTTCACCAAAAATCGCCACAAATTTTTATTAATTTTTTTCGGCCTCGCTTTTGTTCCGTTAATTGTTGGCAACATTAAAAAATTCACCAATGTTTACTGCCCAATGCAGCTAGAAATTTACGGCGAAAAATATCCCTACGTTAGAATTTTTGATCATTATCCGGCTGATTTTTTGCAACCAAAAAAAACCAAATGTTTTCCGGCGGGACATTCAGTAACAGGCTTTGCGTTATTTATTTTATTTTTTGCACTAACAAAAAAACGTTCAAAAATTTACGGCTTATTTAGCGGCATTATTTTTGGTTGGATTTTAGGTTTTTATCAAATGGCTAAAGGTGCCCATTTTTTTGGTGATACTTTGGTTTCAATGCTATTATGCTTTTTAGTCGCTGCCTTGATTGCGCGATTTTATTTTAAAAAAATCTCATATGACCAACAATAAAATTACTAAAAAATTAACTTTGGGCACTCTTCCCGCTTCCAAAAAAATCTATGTTCAAAGCGACAGATTTGAAGATGTGAAAGTTGCAATGCGAGAAATTGCTTTATCAGAAAAATCAGAAGCAAAATCTTTTACAGTTTACGATCCATCTGGTGTTTATACCGATCAAAATTATTTAGATAAAATCGATCTCAATTGCGGTTTGCCAAAACTGCGCCAGCAATGGATTAAAGAGCGCGGCGACGTTGAGGAAATTGAGGGCCGTAAAGTTAAACCCGAAGATAATGGCATTTTATTTGGCAATGCCAAGCCATCGGCTCCAGAATTTGATTTATCAGAATTTAAACCACTTCGCGCCAAAGCTGGTCAAAAGCCAACTCAAATGGCTTACGCCCGCGCCGGCATTATCACCAAAGAAATGGAATATGTTGCGGTTCGAGAAAATATTCGCCGTGAAAAATTGATTAAAAATTCAAAATATTCTGGCGAAAAATTTGGCGCAATTTGCCCCGACATTATCACGGCAGAATTTGTGCGCGATGAAATTGCAAGTGGGCGCGCCATCATTCCCAACAACATCAATCATCCTGAGTCTGAACCAATGATTATTGGTAGAAATTTTTTGGTTAAAATTAACGCCAATATTGGCAATTCGGCGATTTTTTCTGGTGTTGAAGAAGAGGTTGAAAAAATGATCTGGGCAACGCGTTTTGGCGCCGATACTTTGATGGATTTATCAACCGGAAAAAACATTCACAATATTCGCGAATGGATCATCCGCAATTGTCCGGTGCCGGTTGGCACGGTTCCAATTTATCAAGCGTTGGAAAAAGTTGGCGGGGTTGCCGAGGACTTAACTTGGGAAATTTTCCGCGACACTCTAATTGAGCAAGCCGAGCAAGGAGTTGATTATTTTACAATTCATTCTGGCGTTCGTTTGCAATATGTGCCGCTTACCGCAAATCGTATCACTGGCATTGTTTCGCGCGGCGGTTCAATCATGGCAAAATGGTGTTTGTCGCATCACAAAGAAAATTTTCTCTACACTCATTTCGAAGAAATTTGCGAGATTATGAAAAAATATGACGTGGCGTTTTCTTTAGGCGACGGCCTGCGCCCGGGTTCAATTGCTGATGCCAATGACGAAGCGCAATTAGGCGAATTAAAAACTTTAGGCGAATTAACCCAAATTGCGTGGAAGCACGATTGCCAAGTGATGATCGAAGGTCCGGGTCACGTGCCAATGCATTTGATTAAAGAAAATATGGATAAGCAACTTGACTGGTGTCATGAAGCACCATTTTACACTTTAGGACCATTAACCACCGACATCGCTCCGGGTTACGATCACATTACTTCCGCAATTGGCGCGGCAATGATTGGCTGGTTTGGCACCGCAATGCTTTGCTACGTAACGCCAAAAGAGCATTTAGGTTTGCCAAATAAAGAAGATGTTCGTGAAGGTGTTATAACCTACAAACTCGCCGCTCACGCCGCCGATTTAGCCAAAGGCAAAAAAATCGCTCGTTTGCATGATGACGAACTTTCTAAAGCGAGATTTGAATTTCGCTGGGAAGACCAATTTAACTTGTCGCTCGACCCCGAAAAAGCCAAAAGTTTCCACGACGAAACCTTACCAGCCGACGGCGCCAAAGTCGCCCATTTCTGCTCCATGTGCGGCCCAAAATTCTGCTCGATGAAAATCACACAAGATGTGCGCGATTATGCAGCGAAGCAGAAAGAAGCGGAAAAGGGAATGGAAGAAATGAGTGAAAAATTCAAGGAACTCGGCTCTGAAGTTTACGTAAAACAAAGCTCGGAATAAAAATTCATGAAAGACAAAAGAGCCAAATTTAATCAGCTTCCCACTGATACACGTAAAAATCTTCGAGAAAGAATCGAGAAAGAGTTTCGCGAATTAACGAGTTCAAAAAAATCTATAACAGATTGGAACAATTTTACAGATAGCCTTTTTAGAGAGTTATTTGAAAAATTTCCCAATATCTTCGAGGACAAAAAAGATTTGTCTGTAATAACAATATGGATTGGTCTATACGAAGGCTCAGAAGTGCACCGCACCCCAAATTTTTGACACTTTCTCCCTCTCTAAATTGATATAAATCCAGCTGACGTTTTCGTTTCAGTTGGGTAATTTTAAACCATCAATTTAAGGAGAAATTATGCCAAAAGGTCA
>Ga0214919_10000156_pt1 | contig 113339 bp, 117 predicted proteins | sample LL1503_MetaG_FD_177994 | JGI IMG/M metagenome (GOLD analysis project Ga0214919, IMG submission 177994) | Freshwater microbial communities from Lake Lanier, Atlanta, Georgia, United States - LL-1503 | ecosystem: Environmental > Aquatic > Freshwater > Lake | place: USA: Georgia | collected...
ACTAATTTAAATTCAACTGGCGCTAATTTAAATACTTCAATAAATAATTTAAGTGGATTGTTTACTGGATATACTGGAACTTTAGACGCAACTTATGCAACAGATTCTCAATTAAATTCAACTGGTAATACATTAAATAATAACATAAATTCACTCAGCGGAACTCTAACTTCCAACTACGCAACGATTACTAATCTTGCATCTACTGGCGCTACTTTAACTTCTAGTATAAATTCTCTTAATTCTGCTTTCACTGGATTTACTGGAAATCTTGATGCAACATATGCGACTGATAGTCAACTTACTTCTACTGGAACAACTCTTATTAGTACTATTAATTCTTTGAGTGGCACCTTAACAGGAAATTATTTAACTACTAATTCTGCATCTTCTACTTACGCTACGATTATAAATCTTGCAAGCACTGGTAGTACACTAACAACTAATCTCGCAAGTACTGGTTCAACTTTACAGACAAATATAAATAATCTTAGTAATACTTATGCGACAATAATAAATCTTGCATCTACTGGTAGTAATTTAAATAATACTATCAATTCTTTAAGCGGAACTGTTACGGGAAACTATGTTACAAAATCTAATGGTCAATTCACTAATCGTCCAACAGTAAATGGCACTGGTATTTTATTAAGTGGTGAAGCTGCTTCTTTACCAACTACAATTCTTTATACAACTGGAAATCAAATTAAAAGCGGTCGTTTAATAATTGGTGATGATGCAATTAGCATAGTAGATCCAAATTCTATATATACGTTAAGTCTTCAGACAAATAGCCCAAGAACTTGGTTAGAAATTTTAAATAATAGTGGCGCTAATAAAGGAGTATTTTTTGGAATAGAGGGCAATGATTTTGAACAATATAATTGGCAAGCTGGAGATATAAAATTCTTTACTTCTGAAAATTTTTCTAATGGAACAGAAAGATTAAGAATAAAAAATGATGGTAAAGTTGGTATAGGCACAAGTTCTCCATCTGAAAAATTAGAAGTAAGTGGAAATATAAAAGCAAGTGGCGCAAGTTTTATTTATCGCCCAACTGTAAATGGCACAGGAGTATTATTAAGTGGAGATATTCCATATGTTCAAACCAATTCATATTTCTATGTTGATGCCACTAGAACAGATTCATATATTGAAAATGGAAATATTTTATATCCATATAAAACTTTAAGTGGAGCTTACAATGCAGCAAAAAATATTGCATCTTTTCACAATCCAACTTATATAACGCTTCTTAGCCCAATAGCTGAAAATTTAACTATAGATAAAGGATATATTAATTTAATAGGAAATAATACAAATAAAAATGATCCAATTAGAATAACTGGCTCATTAGTTTTTGCAGCTACTGGTATTGGTACAACTGCAACAGATAATAATTTTTCAATAGGTGGGTTAGGAGTAACGGCCACTTCAAATAATAAATGTATATTATTTTCTGGAAATAACCCTCAAAGATTGTTTATTCAAGATTGTTGGTTGATAGCAAAAGATAATGGAACTTGTTTATATTCAAATAATACAAATACAACTTCAAGATTGCAAGGAGATATATTAAAATTTAGTCCAGAAGGAGTAAATACAACAGCAATTGATATAGTAAGTGGAACATCTTCGATTTCTTTTGCTGAGACTAGTAGTTCTGCAAGTGTTTTAGCTTACGTTAGAAATAATAGTACTTTAAATATAAGTAACTCTCAAATAGAAACAAGTGGAGCAAAAGCTTTTCAAGTTGAAAACGCTGCTAGATTAACTTTATTAAATAGCGTGCTAACAAATACAGCGAATCCTTCGACTGGAATATTTTTAAAAGATGCATCTTCTACAGCAGTAGTAGTTGGTTCAGCAATTTCTGTTCCAGCAAACGCTAATAGTTATGCTATAAATGGAGTAGCTTATTCTTATCTTTTTTATAAAAATCTTTATTTTAGTATAGATGCTGCTGGCCAAAGCACAGAATCAAAAATTGGAAATAATGTTAATAAAAATTTAATTAATTCATATGATCCAGTAGTTTATAGTATAGGTGATCAAACTATTTCTGGAATTAAAACTTTTGATGTATTTCCAGTTGTTAGCGGAAATAAATTAATAACAGGAGTAGATTTAAGTTCTTACGCAACAATAACTAATCTTGCAAGTACTGGATCAACTTTAACTAACAGCATCAATTCGTTAAGCGGAACATTAACCTCAACATATGCCACAATAACTAATTTAGTTTCGACTGGCTCAACACTTCAAACCAATATAGATAATCTTAGCGGGTATATAAATTCTTCAGGTAGTAATATACTATTTACAACTGGAAGCCAAACTATAAATGGATTTAAAACATTTAATACAGGTATCTCATTTATTTTACCACCAACTGGCACAGGAATTTTTGGAATAGGCCCTTATATAAATATTACTGGATCTTTAGCTAGTGGAAATTTGTTTACTGGAATTAGTATAAATCTAGGAGCAGATAATAGCACTAATGCTGGAACTAATAGATTAATAAGTGCTAGAGTTGGAGGAAGCGATAGATTTGTTGTAAGGAGCGATGGACAAACGACCATTGGTGGAGCAACGAGCATTCAAAGCAGTATAAGTACAAATAATAATATAAATATGACAGCTACTACTCCTACTATAGTAATGTATGCTGGAGGTAGTCAAAATCTCGTTCTTTCTCCAGATAATATATCTGGAAATCTTTCTATAAGAAATGGAGCGAATCCAACTCAATTAAGAGTATTTAATCGAACTGGCACGAACACTGGTGAATTTGGATTATTTGGTTGGCGAAATAATGAATTAATTGTTGGTCCGCAACAAACGACCTCTGGTGCTCTTCGTGATTTAACTTTAACTGGTGCGAATATTAATATCAATGCTTCTGGTGATTTTAACATTTTTGATAATACTAACATACTTGGCAATTTAAATGTAACTGGAAATATTTTACTTAGCGGCAACCAAGTATTAACTGGATCAAGCACTTTATATGCAACCTCAGAAAATCTTGCTTCTACTGGTTCTACTTTGAATTCTAATATAAATTCATTGAGTGGTACATTGACTGGGAATTATCTTACGACTTCATCTGCTTCTAGCACTTATGCAACTATCACTAATCTAGCAAGCACTGGCTCTACTTTAAATACCAGAATAAACAATCTAAGTGGTTATATAAATTCTACATCTAGCAATATTGTATTTACAACTGGAAATCAAACTATCTCTGGAGTTAAAAGTTTTGCTCAAGATACAGTATTTGGCGACTCGGCGCAAGGTGATTTTTTAGTTATTTCTGGAAATAATTTTACAGTTTATGGAAGTGGTAATTTTACTAGTGGACTTTTTGTAAATGGAAATGCAGTATTAACTGGAAATCTATATGCAACTGCAGTTAACCTTGCAAGCACAGGTTCTACTCTTGATAATAAAATAAATAATCTTAGTGGAGTTTCAGTATTAACATTTGGAAATCAAACAATTAATGGATTAAAAACTTTTACATCTGGAATAGATTTAAATAATTCTAAATTAATTAATGCTACTCCAGATCTTTTAAATGTTTCAGCAAACTTCAATATAACAGGAACTCAAAATAGCAGAGTAATCCTTGCTAATTCACCAACTATAATAACTGGATCAATTGTTAGTGGCAATCCAATTGGATTTAATACTTCAATAATTCAAATTAGTTCGGGACAAGTTTTAATTACTGGTATTGGATCTAATGTTATAGTCAATAGTTATAATAATCAATTTAGAACAGCAGCTCAATATGCAACAATTTCAATTCTTCATACAGGAAATGATGGATACATAATGTATGGAAATACTAGCACATGATAGTCTTGCCATCAACTTCTTCTGGTTTTATAAGTAGCAATAAAGCTTTTCCTTATCTTCCTAGATCTATAAGAGAAAATAACTCTTTATATCCTAATAATGAATTTATAGTTTTACCTACTGAAGGTGAAGTAGCTAAATGGACAGAAAGAGCTCCAAATGGTTGGGGTCAATATTCACCATATTATAATGTATTTTTAAAATATTATTTAAAATCAGATGACAGCGCCGAAAGTATACCAGCTGGAGGAGGAAATATTCATTGTTTAAAAGCTGCAGGAATTGGCTCACGATTAGGTCTTGGAAGAGTAAGAAATATTACAAAAAATCCTATAGGCACAACAAATCTTGCTAATGATTGGAGTTTGTATAATATATCATCTAGTTCTGTTTCAATTACTACTCAAACTTATGTTGATTTTGGATGTTTTTATAGAGTAACTAGTAATGACCCAATGAGATCATTAAATTTTGGAGCAATTGCTATAAATTTTTCAAGAGTTACACCTGTTCCTTCTAATAGTTATTTAAATTACTCAATAATACATGGTGGCGGAGTTAATCTTCTTGGAAATAATTCTACTTATACATATTTTAATACATATGATGAAGCTAAAACTTATGAAGCATATAATCAATGGCTTGGGTCAGCATTTATTAAGTTTAAAAAACTTGACGAAATAAACCAAAGCTCAGTATTTAATCAATGGCAATTTTTAAGTTATAGGGTCACAATTCCAACATTTGTAGATACTCCACAAGACGATGGAGCTACTGGTAAAGCTCAGATCTGTACCCTTAGACTATGCTTTTGTGAAAATAATAGTTATCTTGATGATGGTTCTGGCTTAAATACTGGGTCTATTCAATTTTTATATCCATTTTTGAATTTGAGCTAAAAAATCATTATTATATAGTGTAATATCTATTATATGACCACTAATAAAATTGTAGATATTGCAGATGAAATTTATCGCGAATTAGGCGAACCAACTGATCTTAGTCATGCTAGTATTGCTTTTTGGTTAAGAACTAATATTGGCGATCTTAATCTTCTTATTAATAAAAGATTTTACATAAGTGAAGATACTTTTGAAGTAACTGTTCCAGAAGATCTTAATGATACTTTTGGAGATATTGAAAAAAGCGTATTTAAAATGATTTATAGTATTCATTATTATGAAAGACTTTTTAGAAATGCTCTTGGCGCAGCTAGCACAGATAGCACAATTGAAATAACAGAAAATGGATTTACTGGCAGAAAAGTTAATAAAAATGAATTAGCAAAAACTTATGCTCAATTAAGAAAGCAAATCAATGATGAGCTTCTTGTTCTTACTAAAAATTACAATCTTAATGAAGCTAAACCTATTCAAGTTGCTGGAGATGATATTTATCAAGATCCAACAAGACCTTATACTTATACTAGCTATCTCAGAAGCATAGAGAATTCATAATATGGCTTCATTTTTGTCAGCTGGTGATATTGCAGGATTTCAAAAAGATGTAAATACTCATTTTGATACATTTAAAAGATTATTAACAGTTCATAAAACACCAGTTAAAAAAATTACAGTTTCTATTCAAAATCCACAAGTTCTTGGATACGAAACTAATTCTGTAGAACAACAATTTGAATACGAACAAAGGAGTTCAGATTTTTATGCAATTATATCATATGAAACAGAAAGAAGACCAGATATTATAGAGCAAATTCAAATTAAAACTAATAATCCTCTTGTTTCTATTAAAGTTCAAAAAGATGCTAGAGATTACATCTTAAATGGCAAAACAGAAAAAATTGCTTTTGATGATAAAAGTTTTAATGTAGTAAGCACAGATATAGTTAAAAATTATCAAGGGCTAAAATATTATTTATTCTATTTAGAAGAAGCAAAATAACATGGGCAGCGTAGACTATACTTCTATTCGAGAGAAGATTAAAAATGTAAAAAAACTAGAAGTTTTGGCTGACAAAAAAGTTCAAGCTGGCGTAGAAGAAGCTAAAAGTAATTTCATAGAACAATTTGAAGAGCATCCAATTACCAAAGAAATTCAAGATGGCCCAGAAGCAAGTAATTCATCTGGAACATTAAATGGTCAAGGAAATCTTTTTAGTTTTATAGGTTTTGAAAGAGGATCTAATCCAATCGCGCCAGTTTCTAATTTCTTAAAAAATGCATTTCAAGTTAAAAAGTTAAAAACAGAAATTGGTAGATCAAAAATAGTTATAAATTATAAAGTATCATATCCAACACAAAAAGAATTAGATGGCTTAACTCCTATGCCTTGGGAACCTGGTAATAGTTGGTTAATTAATGTAGAAAAAGGTATATCTGGTTTTAGTAATTATATTAGCAAAAAATTCTCTAAAGGTAGATCTGGAACAGGTGTTCAATCATCAGAAAATGTTAGATCTGCCAATTTCAAACCAACGAAATATATGTCAGATATAGTTAGTAATTTCTTAAAAAGTGTAAAGAAGATTAAGTGAAAATACAATTTGATAATTTAGTTACTTCTAGTATGATGCTATTTATTGATAATAAATTGTGTTCTAAAGGAGAAGCTTTTACTAATTATAGTGGTCAAATATATCCTATTGAAAGTAGTTATTACTCTTATAACACTTACGCTTTACCATTTAGACAAATTATAGCAGATAGTTCAATTAGTGGCGCTAATATTATGTCTGGAGTTTATGTTAATAATACATTTACTCCTGTTAATACTAGTAATTTAGTAGGAATTAATCATTATAGAGGTCAAGCATATTTTAGTGGAGCTGCTGGTGGCAATTTAAGTGGCAGATACGCTGTAAAAGATTTTAATATATATTTAACTAACAAACCAGAAGAAGAGATATTATTTGAAACTCAATACAAAATAAGGCCAAAAATAGCTCAAAGTTTAACTGGTTTAGCTGATAATGTTGAAACTATACCATCAATTTTCATCAAAAATAATGGCAGTATGAATCAGCCTTTTGCTTTTGGTGGCATTAAAAATTCAATGTTAGATATAAGAGTTATTGTTTTAGCTGATAATTTATATAATTTAGATGCTGTTTGTTCAATTTTAAGAGATACAGCCAATACTTTTGTATATACAATAGAATCTAGTGATTTAAAACTAGATAATTTAGGTAATTTTACAAGTGGCTATTATAACTATAATAATATAGTAAGTAATAAGGTAAATAGCACAGATAAGCTTTATATTGAAGAAGTTAGGGTAAGTAAAGTCCCCAATGTAGGATTTAATAGCGTTAATTACAAAAACGTACTATACCCCGCTTTTATTGATTTTACTCTAAGAAAAGTTAGAGCAAATTTGAATTAAAAGTTCTCAAGTGAGATAATTTGATGTAATTTTAAATGAATTTATAGGAGAAAAAATATATGGGCAATGTAACATACTATCCAGCACAAAAACTAACCGTAACAGGTACAGAACTTAATCTAGTTCAAAGCGCAGATGTCGATTTTAGTATTAGTCGTCAAGATATTTTTGAATTCGGCAATCTTTACGCAATTGATAACATTCAAGTAGAACCGCCAACCGCTACTTTAAATTTTTCTTACATTCTAGCTACTGGAATTAATAATCACATTCTATTAGGTTTAAACAACCTAGACGTTTTACTCGCTGATGTAACTGGCAAACAATATGTGTTAAGCGGTGCTGGAGCACTTACAATTCCAAGTGGAGTTATTACTTCTTATGCAGTAGAAGGCTCAGTAGGAAATGTTCCAACAGTTACCGTGAGTGTTCAAGCTCTCGATGCAACGTATACTGCTGGTCTCCCAACTTATCCAGCGGGTAGCATTAATGATATTAATGTTATTCGCCCAGATCAAATTAGTGTTAGTCTCGCTGGAACAAACTACGAATGTAGATCTTTCTCATTCACATTAGATATTCCACGCGAATATGTTAATAAGTTAGGGCAATTAACTCCTATTGCTAATATTTTAACTGGCCCACCAAAGGTTACAGTAGAAGCAGAAATTATTCTAAGAGATAGCGCAAATCCAAAATTCGCAAATGATGCTTCCAATAACGTAAACATTGTTTGCGGTTCACTAAATTTTGCGGTTTCTGGAGCCAAACTAGCTAACTTTACTTCTAATACAACTCTAGACGATATTCAAATCGCCTCAGTAACATTAGAAGCACCAGTTAAATCAAATTCTCAAATCACAATCTCTGCTTAAGGTTTCAATATTATTATAATAAACTAGACTTTCCGTTTGGTTTATTATATAATATTTTAAAGGTAAAAGGTGTATGTCAAAGGAACAAGACTATCTATCATTTCAAGTTAGAAGAAAAGTTACTTCTTTATTCAAGAATTATTTTATAATCTTAGAAGATCTCGTTAGAGAAAATCCTTCTATTTCACAAGAAAAATATAATCAAATCCGTAAAAGGATTTTAGATTATAGTAATGATACAATTAGAGAAATTGAGCAAGATATTGAACAATTCAAAATTTCTTTATGAAAAAAATATCATTCAATTTTCCAGCCCAAAGTATAATTGAGGCTAATTTAAATTTACAATCTATACAAAGAGCTCTTTCTCAAGAATATAAAATCTATAGCCCAAAGCTAGAAACATTAATTAGTGATAAATTTATATCCATATACAAAACATGGGATATTAAAAGAAAAGAAGATTTCGTCAGAACAATTGCTGGTAAACTTAACTTTAAGAAAGTTAAATCTTTTTTTGATGAAAAAACAGGAGAACAAATATGATACCACTTAAATTTTTATACAAATTCAAAGCTATTGAAACAATTGAAAAAGAACAAATCGAAGAGTCAAAAAATGACCAAGGCGAAGTAGTTAAAACTATTAAAACAGTCAAAGAAGAGAATCCTGTAGAATTCGCAGTTAGAAAACCTAACAGAGTTCTTTTTGATGATGCAGAACTTTTCTATGGCGTAAAATTGGCTGAAGCAATTAAAGCTGGTATGTTAACTAAAACATTAATGATTAAAAAGTATGAAAAAGATGGCGGTATTTTTACTGAAAATGAATTAGAAAGAATTAAAAATATACTTGAATCTCTAGGTGAAACTCAAGCTAAATTAGATATTCTAGATCCAAAAGAAGAAACTAAAGAATTATCAGAAGAAGAGAAAAAAGAAAAAGATAACCTTGAAGCTATGCTTAAATCTTTAAGATTAGAATTAATGGAAGTTGAGAATAATAAGAATAATATATTTGAACAAACTGCTGAAAATAGAGCTAAGAACAAAATGTTAATGTGGTGGATTTTACAATTATGTTATAGGAAAGAGGGTGAAATATACTCTCCTCTTTTTGGTGAAGGTTCTTACGAACAAAGGATAGCAAAGTATGATGAATTAGAAGAAGGTGATGATAAATTCTTAAAGAAAGTACTTACTAAGTTCGCATATTTTGTTAGTTTTTGGTATGCTGGTAAAGCTAATACAGAAGAAGAATTTAAAAATGTAGAAGATTTTGTTGATAAGGAAAATGAATCTTGATAGATCTAACAGAAAAGAAATTAAAACTTTTATTCTTTGAAATTTGTAATGGCTATTCTAAACTTTTAGATAAAGATAATAAAACATACATATACATAAAACATTTTGGCGAGTTTACTTCTGGTGAGTTTGAGGAGTATTTTTTTGAGCAATATGAAATAGCCAAGAAAAAAGGTTTGCCCACGTTAGCAGAAAAAGAAAAATTTCTAATAGATCAAGATTATTGGACTAAAACTCAAAATGAAGAGTTAAAATATAAGCAAGAAAAATTACAAAAACTAGAAAAAAGCTATGCGGACTTATTCTTAAAGTCTCATATGGATAAGGCTAAAAAAGAAATAACTGAATTACGTAAAAATGTTAAAGCCTTAGAAGATGAAAAGAAAGACTTATTAGGTATGCATGCTGAAACATATGCTGAAAATAAGCTAGAATATTTTTATATTTTAAATTCATTTTATAAAGATAAAGAGTTAAAAGAGAAATTATTTGATTTTTACAACGAAGATGTAGATAGCGATTCTTATTATCAATATATTGTTTTACATAATAAAATTATCGAAAAATTCAATATTAATCATATTAAAGCTTTGGGTTTATCTAATTCATTTCAAAATATAATTAACGTATCAGATGAAAATTGTTACTATCTATTTGGAAAACCAATATATCATTTAACTTATTACCAAAATAGTATATTCACTTATGGCAAGTACTTTTCTAATATATTATCTATGCAAGAGGCTAAAAAATTAGATACAGCAACCAAAACTAATGCAGATAAGTTATTAGAATGGTATAATGCCCTTGTTAATTTTAAGTCTAAAAACCCTAATAGTTCTGGTAAAGGCATGAGTTTCGTTATGGGCGCAAACAAAGAAGACATGGAATATCTAAAGCAAGATGTGAAAAACGATATGAATGATATAGCAAAAGCTCAAGGTGGAAAATTAGGTATACAAGAACTAGCGAAATTATCTAAAATATAAAAATATAAGTGTAATAATATCATAGGAAAAAGGTTAATCTATGAGTGATATTATTATTTCGGTGGATGGAGATACAAGGCCGTTAGAGGCTAAGTTAGGCAAGATATCCGCCAGAACAGTAAATTTAAATCTAAAGGATAGCTTATCACAGCCTTTAGGTAGAATTACTGGTAAAGTATCAGAATTCCAGAAATCATTAGAAGCATCTAATGCTCGTGTTTTAGCCTTCGGCGCATCAGCAGGAGCTATATATACTGTTCAAAAAGCTTTTTCTGAAATAGTAAAATCAACCATAGAAGTTGAAAAAAGTTTAGCGGATATTAATGTAGTTTTAAATGCATCCAGTAAAGATCTTGGAAAATTTGGTAGTAGTTTATTTGGTATAGCAAAAAGTACTGGACAAAGTTTCGATCAAGTATCAAAAGCTGCAACAGAATTTGCTCGTCAAGGTTTAGGAGTAGCTGAAACATTAAAAAGAACAAGTGATGCTTTGATATTAAGTCGTCTTTCTGGATTAGATGCAGCAAGAAGTGTAGAAACTTTAACTGCAGCAGTAAATTCGTTTGCTCGTGCTGGATTAACTTCTACTCAAATCATTAACAAATTAGCAAATGTTGATGCAAGTTTTGCTGTTAGTACTGGTGATTTAGCAGAAGCTATTAGTCGAGTTGGTAGTACTGCTCAAGACGTTGGAGTAGATTTGGATCAATTAATTGCACTTGTTACTTCTGCTCAACAAACAACTGCTAGAGGTGGAGCAGTAATTGGTAACTCATTTAAAACTATTTTCACTAGAATTCAAAGAGCAGATACTCTTGATGCATTAGAAGGTGTTGGTGTTGCTGTTAGAGATTTACAAGGCAATGTTTTACCAGCAATGCAAGTGTTAGATAATTTAGCAAAAACATTTGGAAAATTAACTCAAGCTCAACAAGCTTCAATTGCAGAAGATGTTGGTGGCGTATTCCAAATTAATATTTTGCGAGCAGCACTAGCAGACTTAGGAAAAGAATATAATGTTTATAATAGTGCTTTAGGAGTTTCAAGAACTGCAACAGATCAAGCTATCAAAAGAAATGAAGCACTAAATCAAACTCTTTCAGCTCTAACAAATAAAACTTTCGTTAATTTAAAAGAAGCTGCAGCTAAAGTTGGTGAAATAACAATAGCTCCAACAATTAAAGGTGGGCTAGGTGGACTTAATGTTTTATTAGAAGAATTTAATAAACCACAAGAGAGTCAAGGTATTGGAACACAAATCGCGACAGGAATTTTATCTGGTATAGGAAATTATATAAGTGGTCCAGGATTAGCAGTTGTTGGTGCAGCTTTTATTAAAATTTTTGGTGGATTGACTAAGTTTAGTGCTGAAGCATTAAAGAGTTTAATTGGAATTAGCAGTCAAGCAGATAAAATCGCAGCAGCTCAAGAAAGAGTTAACACTATTCTTGCTCAAAATCCAAGTTTAATTCAAGCTATTATTTCAAAAGAAAGCTCTTTGCTTCAAATAGAAAATCAAATATTAAAAATTATACAATCTCAAAATGCAGCAAGAGCAGTTGGTGCAAGTATTTCTGCTAGAGTTGCTCCAGCAGCCGCAGCATTACCAATTCCAACGGTAAAAACAAAAACAAAAGCTGGTGGACATATTCCTAATTTCTCAGCTGCAGCAGCGCAAGAAATTATGGGAGCATATGCTGGAGGATATACTCCAGGAGCAGTTAAAAAAACCAATGGAATGTATTATAATACAGCAGAATCTGTTGTTCAATTTCCTGGAGCTAGCGGTCCAGCAATAATTCCTCCAGAAAATAGTGATGCAGGAAAAAATTATAAAAAACAATTTCAACGTTCTGCTGGATTTGATCCTTATGCGTCAAATGGATTCATTCCTAATTTTGCTAAAACATTAACAGAAAGTTATCCAGAAAAAGGTTCTGCATCCAAACAAGTCTCAATGATTTATGCTAAAAAAGCTGGTATTGGGTTAGGAACTGGTGTTGCAAAATATGGAGATTATAATGTTCCAATTAGTTTTAATACAGCTGGATTTTCTGCAAGTAAAGTTAGAAAACCTGAAGATGTTAATTTAGAAAAACAATTAGGAGATTATTTAGTTAAATTTACAAATCAATTTGCTCAAAGAATTTTTGCTGGAGGATCTGGCGGAGGAGCAGCTAAAATTGGAGGGATAAGTGAATTATCAAATAGAGGTTCATTTGGTAGTATAGTTGGAACAGTATTTGAAACAGCAGTAGATTTAGCAGCAGGAAAATTAAATGAAGGTAGAGCACAAAATGCTCCTATTGATTTTGCAAGTCCAAATGGATTATTAAGAAAAATGTTTGGTGGTGCTCCAGGCCAATACGAAGCTAAAGTTAATAACAATCCAGATCAATTAAATAGCGTTGCTCAAAAAATTCTAAATACAGGTTTAATTTCTCCTCAATTAAAAAATTTATTAGGAATAAATACTAAACCAGAAGGAAAAAGAAGAGCTAAACAAAAACCCGCAAGATATCAAAAGAAAGCATCAGTTGGATTTATACCTAATTTTTCAGCTCTTCAAGAAGCGATAGGTAGAGAGCAAGCTGCTGGTATTTCTTCTAGTCAAATTAGAGTTGGAGCTGATTCAACTTTAATGAATAAAAATAATCCTTTTGGTCTAGGAGTTTACAATACAAAAGATGAACCAGCAGGATTAAAGCAAGGAATAAATAGGTCAAGAGGAAATATACCAAATTTTGCTATGCCAGTTGCAACTCCTGGAGCAGGAAGTATACCTGTTCCAGAAATGAAAAAACTTAAAGAAACTACTATAAATTTGTCAGAAAAAATGGTTGTTAGTCAAGGCAGATTAATGGCTTTGAGTTTTGGTCTTTCTACAGCTCAAGGCATTATAACTCAATTTGGTTCAGAAACAAATAAAGTAACAAAAGGATTATCTCAAAGTTTGGGAATAATGAGTACAGTAGCTTCTGGATTTTCTGTTGGAGGGAAAAAATACGGAGGAGCAATTGCAGGAACCATGGTAGCTGCTCAAGGAGTTGCTGGATTGTCCGAATCAGCCAACAAACCATATACAACACAAATAGATAGTTTAAATAAAAGTTTAGATGAGATGAAAAATAAATCTGGACAATTAGAATCAACAATTAGTTCTTTAACTCCAACTATTAATGAATATGTTGCAGAATTAGATAAAAGTGAACCAGATCCAGCAAAAATATCAGACTTTAAAAAAGCAATATTAGAAGGCATAGCTCCACTTGGAAAAGAAATGCAAGATAAGATTATGAAAAATTTATCTTCTCCAAAAGAAGTTCAAGCCGCTTTAAGCAAAGAACAAAGAGGAGGAGCAATCGAACAGTCTCAAAAAGAACTAACGAGAGATATTTATCAAAAACAATTAAATTCAAGAAAACAAATGGGATTTCAAGGCCAAGTTGGTCAAATATTATCTGCAGTTCCAGGTTTAGGTGGAGTTGGCAAGCGTATGATAGAAGGTCAAGGAACTCAAGATGTATTAGGAAATAAACAAGATATAGAAGGAATGGCTGGAAATTTATTAGCTCCATTAGCTCAAACTCCAGAAGGATTAGCTTCTCTTGCTGAAAATTTATCAAATGTCTCTACTAACACAAATGATGTTATTGCTGTATTAAAAATGATGTATGAAAGTGCTGGAGTTAGTACTGAATCTATTAATGCTTTAAATGGCGCACTTGCTCAAAGTCCAAAATCAGCAAATGAACTTACTCAAGCTTTATTTAAAACATTAGAAGCAGAAATTAAAAGAACAAAAGCTATAAAAGAACAAGGCGCTGGTCAAGGTGGAGGTATTGTAAAAAATTACGCAGGAGCAGAAAATATTGTTACAAAAGAAAGTGTTCAAGGAGGAAAAGAAACAAGCTTAAAAGCCAGATTAGCAGAGATGACTGCTATAACTACTCGCGCAAAAAAAATTGGTCCAGCAGCTCAAGTTTTCCAAGATCTAGGTTCATCTAATCTTATAGATCTTATGAGTCAAAGTGGAGTATCTCTTGATACGTTAAAACAAACAAATCCAGAATTAGTAAAAATGGGAGAACAAGGATACGTTAATAAAGCTAAAGAAAATTTTGCTGCTCAAAGAGAAGCTATTGTTGCAACTGGTGGAGATGTTGGAAAATTTGATGAAATGATGAAAAAATTAAATCTTGAAGATCTTGGTAAAGCTGCATTTGAAAAATCTTATACTGGAAAAGATTTACCAGATTATACTAAAATGGGAACATTTTTTCAAGAACAAAGCGCAGCGCAAAAAGAAAATACAGCTGCTGTTCAAGCTTTAACAGCAGCTCAACAACAAGCAGCTGCAGGATCAGCAAATGCAAAAAATGCTACGTTCGATCAAGGCCAGGCATCTAGAATGGGAACTGAAGTTCCAGGAACTCAACCAGATTGGGTGAATACATTATTAACTACTTTAGGAGCAGGTGGAGGCGTAGTTAGTAGTGCTCTTGGAGGAGCTCTTGGAGGTGGAGTAGCTAATGTATCAACAAAAGCTGTTGGAGGTGCACTTAATGTAGGAAAAAATGTTGTTGGAGGTGCAGTTAATGTAGGAAAAAATGTTGTTGGAGGTATAGGAGGAGGATTTGGAGCTGCCAGAGGAGTATTAAATACAGCAGCTGCAGCAAATGGAATGAATATAGGAGTAGGAGAGGCATTAGCGTTACCTGGAGGAGCTCTAACAACAGCTGCTTTAGGTGTTGGTGCATTTGCTGGTGGCGCAGCTCTTGGTTATGGAGCTGGAGAACTTGTTGATCCTGGAGCAGAAAAACGTACAGCTATGCTTGAATCAATTCCTGGAGTCAAAACTGGGTTTAAATCATTATCTTCTGTTTTACCTAGTTTTCTTGGCGGTGGAGGAGCTGAAGGACCTAGCCAAGAAGATGAAGCTAAAACAACTGAAATGTTCAATCGAGCTAAAGAAAAACAAAAACAAAGACTACAAAGACAACAAGCCGTCTCAGAAGCACCAACCGTAGAAGTTCCAGAAAACCAACTTAAAGAAGTGCAAAAAACAGCTAGCACAGAAAAAGCTCAACAGAATCAGATTACTAACACAATTTCTGTATCACCAACAATAAGTATTGCTCAACAAGCAGCAGCAAATGATAAGGCGGATCTGCAAAAAATGATAGAAGCAGAAGTAAAGAAATTTGGTGAAGGGTTATTAAAAATTGTAGAAGAAAAATCTAAAAACACGGCAAAAGGAACTGTCACTCCACCTCAATCAATGAGGGCTCAGATGGCAGCATAAAATATGGCAAATCCAGTATTTAATATAAATTTACAATATCCACAAATTACTAGCGCGACAAAAAAGATCGAAAAAAATCAAGCTAATTTTTTATTAAGAATTATCCAAGAGATTACTGTAAAAGGAAAACTATTAAAATTTAATAATCTAAGTGGTTATTCTGAAATATGGGCTCAAATTGATGCTATTCAAGATAATAAATCAGCTAAAAATTGTACTCTTAATTTTGCAAATTTAGTATCTTATAGTGGAGTTAAAATAACTAGTATTAGTTTTGATCAAACAAATAATCAAGATGTTCAAAGTAAAGATTTTTCTATAACTTTTGAAGTATACGAAGCAGTAAGCTCTTCTGGTTTAACTCAATATGGAGTTACTACAACTCAATTAAAAGATTTAGAAGATATTAAAATAACTCAAGTTAAAGATCAAAATTTAGAAGGAGAAACTTTAACAACTTCAGTTGGAATAACATTTACCCCTAATGCAAATACTTTTAATGAAAGTATAGCGAATACTATTGCTAAAGCTGTATTAGCTGCAACAAATATACTCTCATTAACATCATCAAGAACAACAGTTTCAAATGTTTACGATGAAAAAACTGCAACGTATACATATATAGAAGTAAAGAACAAATTTAGAGGAAGTGGTGGTGGATTTGCAATTTTAAGATCTAATAATTATAATATTCAAAATAACGGATCAATTCTTGTGACAGATAATACTCAAATTAAAATAGAAAGCAATACTTATACAATTAACGAACTATATTCTAGAGCTTTATCTGAAGCTAGTGGAGCATTAGGTAGATGTCAACAATTTCTTAACATTTATTATTCATTTAGTTATGGAACTCCTCCAGCTGGATATAGAAACACTTTCTTACTTTTCAATAAGCAAATAACAGTAGATGAAGCTTCTGGTACTGCTCAAGCTAGTGCTTCTATAACTAATGAACCAGAATATACTGGTAATGTTAAAGTAGAAATTGTAAGCACAATAGAAGATCTTAAAAAAGAAGATTCAAAAAGAAAAACAGTTAGGGGGACTATAACTGGCATAAATAATCCACCAGATAAAGAAATCAATCCCACATCTAATAAAAAATTAGCAGCTGCAAAAAATTATTTTGATAGTAATTATAAACCTAAATTTATAAGCGCAAAAAATTTTATTGATGCAAAAGGTGAAATAACTGGAGCTAAGTATAAAGCTTATATTACAAATGGAGATGTTTCGTATAATATTAGTGAAGGATCTATTAATTTTAGTTTAACTTACGAAAGCAGACCAAATTTTGATGTTTCTGAAAGCACTATGATTTATGGTTCTGCAGAATTAACAAATCAATCTGCAGTTCATTTAGCAAATCAATTTATTATAATTGGCGGACAAACTCCAGGAGAAGAATTAATTCAAGAAAGTAATCAATCTAGACCAATAGAACAAACATTAAAAGTCCAAGCTTTATTTAAAAAACCTGCAGATATTAAAAATTATATATCAAAATTTAAAGATCTTATTAGTCAGAACTACAATGATGGAATCATTAAATCAATAAATATTTCAGCAGAATTAATAAATAGAACATTTCAAGGTAGTGCAACTTGGTTAAAATTTGGGGATTATAGAGAAAGAAGTAATATTAGCCTTAAAGTTACAACACCAAAACAGGTAAAAGTCTAATGAGTAATATATCTTTATCTTCTCTTTATCCAAATTTTTTAGAAGGTTCAAGTTTAACTGATAAAAAAATTACAGCTTTTGCTACTAAAAGAATAGAACCAGTATTTAATGGACCAATTCAATATGCAAATAAAGTAATCTTTACAATAGAAGGAGAATATCTTCCTCAAGGAGTTGGGGGAAATATACCCAATCAAGCAGTAATTGGAATTAAAACATTTTTAGATACTTTTTCTGTATTGAATAATGGAAATTGTACTCTTTCAAATATTACTTTAAATGAAGCTAATTGGGTTGGTCATGTTCCATATACTGTAGAATGTGAATGTTATAGTTTTATGGATGATAATATAAATAAAACTATTGATGCAAAAAATGAAATTAGCATTACTGAAAACCTAGATGGTACAATAAGTATAAATAGAAGCATTAATGTAAGCGCTATATCTATAAATGGTTCTAGCGCTGTAAATGATGCAAGAACTTTTGCTTCACTTTTAAGTGGACAAGTAGGTAGCTGGAAATTAAATTATTCTACAAGTAATAAAGCTGGAAGTTTGAATAGTATAGTTTTAAATAGTGATTCACAAACTGCGGATATTAGTAATGGAGGTTATAGTATTCAACAAAATTTTACAGCAAATTTATTACCAAGAGATATATCAAAAAAAGGTATAGTAAAACATTCTGCAGAATTTCAATCTAGTATAGATGGATTAGCCACAGTCAATGTAAAATCTAATGTAATTGGTGGAATAAATACAACTGAAAATGATTTAAAGGCTTTAATAAAATCTAACCCATTTTCTACTCCAGCTGGTTTTAAAGTTATATCTAATACAGCAAGTTACGATGATGTTCAAAAGTCAATGGAAATAAATACTACTTTTTCTAACGATTTGACAATCACTACAAATGGAAATAAAGTTAGTAATTCATTAAGTTTTAATTTTGATTTTTTTACACAAAATACAAATGCTACTTTTAATTCAGAATCAAGACCAGCAACCGTTGTAAAAAACTCTAATTCAACGGCATCAGATTTATCAAAAAATATTTCTCAACAAATAAAAACTTATAATCCTCTTGGAGAAGATCTTATATTAGAAACAACTAGCGATGGAGATGGGGTAGTAACTCAAGTTTCAACTTATTCTGAAAATTATATAAGATCTTCAAATATTATAGCAAATGGCAATAATATTCAATATACAGATGTAAATGTTAATGTTGATTATCAAGCCGCATTTCCACAAAATAGTTTCGCACCACTTTTAAGTGGAAAAGGAAATTATTACTTAGAAAATTTAGATTATATTAATAATTCAATTATTAATACTTCTGTTCAAGGAAAATATATCTCAACAGCACCACAAACAAGCTTTTTTAAAGATTTCGACAAGAGTGGAGATTTAGTAGCTTTAACTAAAACTTTACTATTAAAAGATGAAATGGGGCTTGATACTCAAAATAGATCATTCTCTTATGTTATACAAAAAGTTGGAAACGATAAAACTTTTGAAAGCTTAAAATGAAAAATAGTACAAAATATTTTTTAAATAATCTAAGTGTTGATTCTGAGAATTATATACTTCATTATTTCTTTGATACTGGAAATTTTAGTGGCAATAACTATATTTATAATAATACTGAATATACAGATTATACTGGCACTTATGTTGGATCAAATTTAAATACTAATTTAAATAAAAAAACTGGATATCTGTTTTTTGATACAACTAATAGAATTGATATACCTTTAAAAAATTTAAATATTAATTCTTATACATTTATCATTAGTTATGAAAAAACTGGATCTGGACCATGTGTTTTATTTTCTAATTTGAATACTGGAATTAGTGGTCAATATTATGGATTTAATATTTGCGTTAATGATTATAACAATTTACTTATAGAGTATTATGATACTAATAAGAATTTAAAATATCTTTCACCAACTTATAATCTTGATACAAAAGGAATTGTTTGTTTTAGAGGATATGAAAATAATATTTTCGTTAATTATTATAATGCAGCTTATGATGATTTTTATACAGAAGCTTTCGAAATTGATAACAATTCGACTCCTAATGTAACTGGTTCGATAGTTTTAGGTAGCGGTAGATTTTCTAATTTTCCAAATTATAGCGGATATATAAAAGACTTTATATTAATTGATGATAATATAACAAATTTTCAACTCAACAATGTGTTAGATCAGTTTGCATTTAATTTAAATTATTATTATACGTTCCAAAGAAACAATGAATTTTATGGATATGAAAACTATCCAGACAATGTTACTCATGTTTTTGATAGTTATGCTGATGTAACTGGTTGTTTTAATAATACATTTTTAGATAATACTGGAGTAATTTATGGCAGTATAACAGGAAGTAATTATAGTTTAGATCTTACTGGAAATAGTGGCGTTGCTACTAATTTAGATCGTTCTCTATTTTTATCATTAAAAAATAAAATTAAAAAAACTCAAATATTTGGAATAACCACGTTGGGTGCCAAAACATCAATCGTTCTATTAAATGATGGCACAATAACTGGTTGGGGAACTAACAATTTAGGACAAGTATATGGAGTTCCACTTTATGTTGGAGATTGGACTGGTTCACCTGTTGGAAAATTAACAGATATTCAAGATATTTCATGTGATACATATAGTTGTTTAGCTCTTAAAAATGATGGAACGGTTACTGGTTGGGGGTCTAATTATAATGGAGGAATTTATGCAACTATTATAGATAATGATCCATTGTCTAATATATTTACTGGAGATTATAATAATACTCCGCTTGGTCAATTAACAGATATCAGTGGAATTAGTATGGGTACTTATTTTTCTGTTTTTTTAAAAAATGATGGTACAGTACTAAGTTGGGGATCAAATAATCAAGGGCAAGTTGCTGGCATAAATGATAGAATTTTACCATATCCTCTTAAAATACAAATTACTGGAATATATAATGATTGGAGCTATCTTTCTGGATTAACTTTAAACTATACTGGACAATATAACTCTAAACCAGCATATAAATATACCAATGATCTTGAAAATTTTGGTCTTTCCTTATATAACGATACAACTGGATGGGTTTTAAACTATAGTAGTTTATCTGATGTTATTAAAATTACTGGAAATACAAGCTTGCCAACAAACAACAATTTAAACCTTCCATATCAAGTAGTAATTGAGGATAGTCAAGATACAGGAGCAAATGGTTTATATACTTATAATATTGCTTATGCATTTTATGAAAAGAATGGAGACGTAACTAGAGTAATAAATTTTGAATCAGATCCTAATGACAATTATTGGGCTGTTGTTTCTGGTGGAAATAACCTTTATATTAATAGTGGTATTGGATCGTCTAGTTTATTTCCTTTAACTGGCTGGAGTGGGAATAATGAATTAGGTTACTATGGCGATATTACTATAAAACCAAAATATGTTCAATTAGATTATGTATATAATACTGATTCTAATAATAGATTTACTGGAGTTTTTGAAGAAACTATAGTTGGGCAATTAACAGGAATAAAAAAAATATCAGCAGGTGCCTTTCATGTTTATGCATTGAAAAATGATAATACTATTACTGGTTGGGGAAACAATCAATATTATCAAATTGATCCTTACAACGCATCTACTATGTGGACTGGGAATTGGAATAATAACAAATTAAATTTATTAACTGGCGTATCAGATATTGTAGCTGGTTCAACCGCTGGATTAGTATTATTTGATAATAATAAAATAAGTGGTTGGGGAGGTATCGGAGCTATTGGACTAAGTGGAAACTATTTAACTGGAGTAAAACAAATAGGCGGAGGCTTTGCATTTTTAAATGCTTTATTGCAAAATGAAGTATTAACGGGATGGGGAACAAATACAGGAGCTTATCCAAAAATAGCTAGCGGAGTTAAACAATACAATAGTTCTCAACACGGAACATATTACGAAAACATTACTGGCCAACAAGTTAAAAATCTAGTCTCTGGTAATGCTTATTTTGTTTATAACATAGAAGTAGAAAGACCAACTATAATAACAGAAACTATAACAACAATAGTTAGTCAAATCTCTGGTTTTGAAAATCAAGTATTATTCTCTGGAGTAACTGGATATAATACTGGTTGGTATAAAGATATTCCAGATTTTTGTGGAACAGGATTTCCGCTTTATCTTATTTCTGGAATTATTGGGGTTATTACTGGCGATGTATTAACTGGTATTGATATTACAACATCAACATCTACTTCTCAAAAATTAGTATTAAGTAATACAACTTATCAAACTGGTTCTTCTTCTGGAATTTATAACGCATCAAAAACTGGAAATTATATTTATGAATTTAATTATACTAACAACGGATCTAGCATTGATGGATTAGAAACATTATACTTAGATTCTGGTTATCATACCTTGCAATCTAAAAATATACTTGATCCAGATAACTCTTTAATTGCTATAAAAAATAGCAACTTACAATATACTAAAAATTATTTTTTAACAAGGAATATCGAATTTTTACAAGACCTTGGCGTAGATTTATTATTAATAAATCAATATTTAGATGCAAAAGATATTATAGAAATTTATCTTTTCCAAATTAATAGTGGTTTAAATATTAGCTTAAACAATGGTTTGTCGATGAGTAAAGCTTCAAAAGATTTTAGATTTGGTACAACTGGATTAAATTATTCAGTTAATTTAAATGGAGTTGCTCAAACTACTGGTAATAATTATACAGTATCAAATATTAATGTAGGCTCACCAATTTCCTTGTATGAATTTAATGATAATTTAGAAGGTGATCTAGCTAAAACTGGCGAAGTATTATTTAATTATACTGGTCAAACTGGTCAAGCTTTGTCTAAAAAAGATTTCTTATATTTAAATGGTCAAAAATTAATAAGTGGATATCAATATAACTTTGGTTCTACAACTATTAGTTTTATTACAGGAAATATTCCTGTTACAGGATTAGTTCATGGCTTTAATAGTTTAATTAATTATATTAGATATACTGGCAATATGTATAGTTTTGATTTACCTAGATTTAGTAAAAATAGTGAGTTAATTTGGCTTAACGGTATTAAGTTAAATTCTGATAGTTATTATGAAATATCTGAAAATGATAAATTTTATAATCCAACTTTTTATGACAAATCAACTGTAATTATATATAATAATACGGACAATTATTTCAATGCCTAGTAAAATAAAAGTAGAATCTATAACATTAAATGGCTCAACTAAATATATGGGCGGAAGGATATATTATTGTAATTTTAATCCATCTTTTAGTGAAAAACCAACTGAATTACAAATTAATGTTATAAGCGACAATGGCCAATATCAAACTCCATCTATTGATTTTAAAAGTTCAGTAAAAGTTAAAATTGGCAATTTAGATCTTGGAGATATGTATCCATATAAATATAAAAATACATATTCTTCTCAAGGAAATATTTTGCAAGTATCTTTTATAGATCCAAGTTTTATTCTTGATAAAATTTATATTGGATTAAATAGCAAACATGGCTGGACTGATGGTTTTTCTAAAGATATGAGTACAATGAATGAAAAAACATTTTCAGAATATCTTGGTATAACACCTCCTGGTAGCAGTAGTAGTAGCAGTAGCAGTAGTAGTACATCGTTAGCATCTGATTCTCAATTAAGAAAGAAAAAAACAGATACTTTTTGGATTCTTGGTAGACTATTTCATCCTTGTGATACTAATAAAGATAATTTAATAGATCATCAAGAAGCATACAATGTAGATCCTTGTGATCCATGTCCAACTTGTCCAGAAGATAAATATGATAATCGTTGTAAAGAACTAGCTTATACGACAATATTTGAAGTAGCTTATTCTTTTAAAGATTTAATTGATGCGATTAACGAATTTAAACCTAAACAAGGAAGTGTCACTGTTGGAATTGAAACCCCAGCTGCTTTATCAAGCAATATAACCAAATATGAAAAATTTTATAGAGATTATCATGGTAATTTAAGAGAAGTTTTAACTAGTTGGGCTAATGATTTTGGTCTTAATTGGTATTATGATATGGTAGATAAAAAAATAAAATTTATAGATATCTCTACTCAAGAAATACAAGTTCCAATTGATGAAATAGTAAATAAATATAAAAGTGATAGATTAATATCTTATGAACATGAAGTAAGTGCAGAAAATACATATCAAAGAGGAGCAATATCATGGTATGAAAGGGGCGGAGAAAGAAAAAGTGCAAATTGTTCAAAAGCTACAACAGTTGTACTTTCTGCTCTATATGGAACAGATTATTTAGGAAATAGATCTAGAGATACCGTACAAGGCAACCAAATTAATTCTAATACAGATATTGTTGGATCAATATTAAGAGCTTATAATCCATTATTAAGAGATTTATTTTGGACAAGAAAAATATATGGGATTACTAAATCATCAGAAGCAATGAAATATCTTGTTGATATTGGAGAACTAAGCTCATCATCTTCATCTTCATCTACGCAATTAGGAGAATTTCCAGAAGATGGTAAAAAAGGTGATCTAAAAATATTAAATGAAATGGGTAATATGTCAATATTAGCTGTTGTTGATTGCAATTTATCCAAAGCAGACAAAGAAAAAACTGAATATCAAAAAATTGCTAATGCCGCATGGAATGATTTAGTCCTAGGTCTGGGTCATACTGATGGATTAAATTTTGTTGCAAATAGCGGATTTTTTATTGTAGCAAAAGTCGATGAAGACTTATTAGCAAAAAGATATGAAATGGAAGATGAGCTTTATAGTTTTATAGGAAAATTTTTTATAAGAGAAAATTTATTTAGATTGTGTGGTATGACGGGTAATGAAGAATTTGTTAAAAACAATACTAATATTGAATCTGCAGATGGTTCAGCTAATATTTACTCAAAAAGAGATGGCATAGGAGCCCATCCTCTTAGTCAATATAAATATTATAAAAGTGGATATCTTGGATGCGTTGTTGGAACTGGAAATTATTCTAATATAAATCCAGCAGAACCAGTAAAACCTGGAGGCACAAAAGAAAATCCCAAAGTAAATGAAAATATACCTAGTTCTACTCAAGGTTTTGCTCTTCAAAAAGGTACAGTTAATAATGTAGAAGTCGTTAGTTTACAAAGTACTCCTCCAGCATATACTCAAGCAGAAGGTGGAAATGGAATGTTTTCTATTAAAAAAGCAGATCAAACTGTACCAAGATTTGAGCAAACTGCAATTATTTTAGAAAGAACACCTAAATGGATTCCAGAACCACAAACTTTTCAAGAGAATTATAATGAAAATTTAACTAAAGCATTAGGTCATTTAGAGTGGTCACAATTTGGTAACGGAGGAACTCCTCCAGGATCTCAATTCTTAGAATTTGTTTTTGGTTTTGGCAATACAGACGCTTTTAAGAGCGGTATAATGAAAAAAATTAAAATTTTTGCAGTCAATACTGGCGTATTTGAAGTTTATCCTGCATTCCAAGATGAATTTGATGGAAAAATAAAAAATCCATTAGATAAAATAGCAACCGTAGAAAGAAAAATGCTTAGAAGAGTTGGTGGAAAATATTCTCCATTAACACCAATAGGATTATTAAATAATGATTGTCATCAAATTGATCTCAGTGGAAATGCAATTCTAAAAGGACTACCAAGTATAATTACTCCTCCACATACTTTTGTGCCTGTAAAGAAAAAAGATTTAATTGAAAAAGATATTTTAAGTAAAACTAAATCACAAGGAGATAAAGCTACTAGTTGCGATGAGGGTTTAAAAACTGAAACTTTCAGAGTTCCAGCTTATAGAGTGTATGTAACTCAAGCTTTTGATCAAGCTGTTACATTACCAAAAATTCAAACTGGAGTAGATACTCTAATGAAATGCGCTGATAATGTTAGAAGATTAGATGTATTATATAATAAATTTACAGATGATGATTTTAATGCTTTTAGTGGAAGAGCTGGAGGATATGGATGTACACCTAACGTGGCTCATATAACAGGAATGCATGATGCTTACACTGGAAATGCTTTTTCTAATACAGGAGCAGATGATACTTTAAGTTTAGAAATTAAAGGATTGCCTAGTATACAAAATTATTCTTCTGAAATTAAAAAAGGATTAGAGAGTTTCAGTATACAAATTTCAGACCAAGGAATTTCAACATCTTTGCAATATAGCACAAAAATTATCAAAGGCATATCTCCTGATTTATTAAAATTCCAAAATAGTAGAAGTTTTGACAGGATGTCAAAAGGAGTTTGATGATAACTAGTTCTTTAGTTTATAGAAATTTCTTAAATCAAACTGGAGATTTGTCCACGACTTGGAATCTATCTATAGATAATTTAACAGGATCAGGCTCTTTTGGTTTGAGTGGAACAAATGGAAAATATAGTTTCATAGTGAAAAGCGGCGAATTATATGACCCATACAACAAGTTACTTGGTTCATATAAAATCAATGAACCTTTTAGTTTGCAGAATAATATAAAAAGTTCAAAAGATACTTTATATTTTAATAACTCTGCTAAATTCTTTTTTAAGGAAAGCGATTTTTTTACAGCTAAAAATTATAATTATTTTTTTGTTGATCCTTCTGGATTAACTATAGATTTTGATTTTTCAATTCAAGGAGAAGCAACAACATTACAAGCTTCTATTTTAAATACAAGATATAAAAATGATAATACAAATCAAATAATAAATACGATAACTGGAAGATTCGTTAATACTAAACCAAATTTAAACGTAAAAATTTTTGATGCTCAAATCAATGGAACAGCATTATATAGTTTATCTGGTTTTCCATTGTCATTTAATAATACTGGATATTTTTATATATTGACGGATTCTGGAACAAACCCAATTAATAATAATAATATCACAACTTTACCAATTGTTGCTAATACAAATTATGGTGATGTAGGATTTAGTTTAAATGTTCAAAATGAATATATTGCACCAATTTTTCATACTTTTTCAATTTCTCCTGTTGGAAATCAAAATATTCAAAATAATGAAACAATTCCATTTGTTTTGCAATATGGATCAAGTAGTGGTTCTTCATTAAATATACAATTAAATTATATTAGTGGAACAAATGGACTATTTACTGGTAATCTTATTGGCACTGGATATTTAAATAAAACTATATCAGGACTAATTACTGGTTCTGGATTTATTGAACAAGTTATAACTGATCCAATTACGCTTTCTGGATATAATCCATACTATGAAGATTATCAATATACTGAAATAACTGGTATTGTAGGAAAACAGTTTGTTTATGCTACTGGAGATGTTGTATTCAATTATTCCGTGACTGGAACTGGATTAGGAACAGGTTATGTTTATTTAGATATTCCATCTTCTGGACAAGTCACGGTTAATGTATCTGGATATGTTCCTTATGTTGGTGGGGGACCTCTTTTTTATACTACAGGAAATTTTAAAAGTACAGGATATAGTTTAGATATAAATAATAATTCAATTGTAATCACTGGATTTTCTAACGTAATTAGTAATTCTGTAAATGTATTTTATACAGGAAAAATTTCTGGAGTATTTTTAAATACTGGACAATATATATCAAAAGCATTTTCTGGATCACATACTGGATCTCTTGCTGGACTTGCTATAAGTGGAAATAAGTATTATCAATTAGCAACTGGATTTGGAACTGGTCAATTTAAAACTGGCACAGTAAATGCAGATTTTTTTAGATTTATAGAAGGAGGAAATTATTATTTTACAAAAATTGTAACTGGGATTTCTGGTTTTTTTGCTTTAAAAGATTCTGCAGAAGTTATAACTGGTCTTTCTGGACTATTAAATTGTAAATCTAATCAAAGTGATTTTAATTATTCTGGTATAGGTAAAATTACTGGAATAAATAATTTTAATTTATTTATAAATGATTGCGATACTGAAACTCAAATGTTTTATTTCTTGGCTACAGGAAATCCTCTAGAAGATTTCAAATTATATACATCTCAAGGCAATCAAATTATTGAAGAAAAAGATATACCTAAATTTGTTATTCTGAAAGTCACTGGAAATGAGTCTGAATTTACTCATTTAGAAAATTTAAATTATTTAACTGCAAACGCTTATGGAACAGGAATAAGAACTAGAATATCTCATCTTGGAAATACAATTAGTGGCAGTGGCTATTTTAGTGGAATATTTTCAGAAGGTGCTTGTGAAAACGAAGGCATTTGGGAGCATAATTTTACTAATTTCACAACTAAGACTGGAATTTATTCTACAAATAATTATATATCTCAATGTTCTTTTAAAGTAATATCTGCAGAAGATAATATTATAGATAATTTCAATAGTATTAAGTTTAATATTCTATAATGAAACTAGTGTAAATATACAAAGGAAAAAGGAATAAAATATGTCTTTCTGGACTCAAAGCTTTAAACTAACTGGAGAGCCTGGTGACCAATTTGGAACTAGAGCATCTATAAATTCTTTAGGAAATATAGCTCTCGTAGGGGCACCTAGAGCAGATTTACCTTCTAAAGCTAATGCTGGCGCTGCATATTTCTATACTGGCAGTGGGAACAATTGGGTTCAAGTTGCAAAGATTACGGCAAGTGATAGCACTGCAAGCGACCAATTTGGCTGTAGCGTAGATATAAATTCGTCAGGAAATATTGCTGTAATCGGCGCTTTTCATGATGATATAAACGGACTATCTAATGTTGGATCAGCATATATCTTTACTGGTCGTGCAAGCAACTGGGTTCAAGTCGCAAAGATAATAGCAAATGATGGCACTTCTGAAGATTTTTTCGGCCATGCCGTAGCTATAAATTCATCAGGAGATACTATTCTTGTTGGAGCATATAACGATAATGTAGGGGGAGTTTTAAATGTTGGTTCTACTTATATCTTTACAGGAAATGGGGCTAATTGGGCTCAAGCCGCAAAGATAACAGGAAATGATAGCGCTTCTGGAGACTTTTTTGGCCATAGCGTAGCTATAAACTCGTCAGGGAATATTGCGGTCATAAGTGCGTATGAAGATGATATAAACGGACTATCTAATGTTGGATCGGCTTATATCTTTACTGGGAAAGGAAGCAACTGGGTTCAAACTGCAAAGATCACAGGAAATGATGGTGATGCAAACGATGGATTTGGCTCTAGCGTAGCTATAAATTCGTCAGGAAATATTATTCTTATCGGCGCATACCAGGAAGATACATTTTATACTGATCAAGGCGCAGCATATGTATTTACTGGTAATGGAAGTAATTGGACTCAAACTGCTAAAATAATTGCAAATGATCTACAAGACGTTGATCTTTTTGGAGCTAGCGTAGATTTAAATGCAGCTGGAGATGTTGCTATAATAAGCGCATCTTTTGAAGATCCAAAACAAATATACTCTAATAATCTAACTAGTTCGGCTGGAGCGGCTTATATTTTTTCTGGTAGTCCAAGTAACTGGAATCAAATTGTTAAACTTTTTGCTCCTTTAGATTTAGCAGTAAACGCTAATTATGGTAACAGCGTATCTATTAATTCTTTAGGACAGGTTGGGATACTAGGCGCATATAGCAGTAGTGCAGCTTATATTTGTACCAGTCTTAATTATAGCGTAGAACAACAATTTAGAGATCCTTGCAATTTTCCTGGGGAAGATTTAATAAATGAAAATTTTAATTTTACTTTAGAAGGTGAATTAAATCCAGATTATACTACTAAACATAAAATTATTATTTATAAAAGCGGATCTAATACTGGCTATTTGCCAATTCATGAAACAGAATATTCGGGTTACTCTTCTGATGTTATAACATTTAATTTACAATTAGATTCTGGTAATTATTTAAGTAAAGTAAAAAGCATTTATCAGGAAAATCAACAATATACTAGTTTTTGTAATGACGGTATTCAAGTCTTAAATTTAATTGATATTTCTCGCAGTAATCAATCTGGATTTCAAGTTATAAAAACTTCTGCTGAATTATTTTTTGAAGAATTTCTAAAAGAGAATGTAAAAAATAAAATCTCAAATGTATTTTTTTCTAATAATAAATATGCAATTACTGGCTTTGATTTTACTAATAGTACTGGAATTTTAAGAAATTCATTCACTGGTATACAAATTATTAATTCTACTATAGAAGGATCTGCGATTTTGGAAGCGGTATCTTATATAAATAGAGTATCATGGAATGCAAATCCACTTAATACAATACAGATAGTAAATATTATCACTAATAGTGTACCATATATAGTTGCAAATAGAAGTGGTGATAATAATCAAGATATAAGAAATATATATTTTAGCCCACCATTTGAAATTAAATATAGAGATTTAGAAAATGATACATATAATAACATATATTATCTTAATAAAAATGTAAATTTTATTTATTTTGATAAAAATTTAAATGTAAATTTAGATCCAAAAAATCTCATATTAGATGAAAATCAAATTAGATTATTTTATAAAAATTTAGCTTTTAAATTAAATGGATCATTTTCACACAACGAAATATCACCAATGATAAGATCTATAAATAACGCTAGAGATATTCAAAAACAAAGGGGTAATTGTGTATGAGTAAATATCTTACAAAAATAACTTCTCCAAGTGGTGGTTATGGTGATTTTTTTGGATCAGGTACAGCAGTAAATGGTGATGGAAATTTATTATATGTAAACTCTAATAAAAATACAGGAATTCATGTTTATTGGAAGGATACCATTAATAATACATGGATTCCAAGTCATTATATCGACATGACTGGAAATGGTTATAAACCAATAAATATAACAGTAAATAATACTGGAAATATATTATATACCTCAAATGAAAAAAAATTCTCAATTTTTACTAGTAGAATAAATGAATTTAGTGGCGCTGGTGAAAAAGAATCTATAAATACAGAATTAATAAATCAATGCAAAATAAATAATACAAATGGAAATAGAGTAATCACTAGCACAAAAAAGGTTGGAACAAGTATAATACCAAAAAAAGTTATTCTATATGATTTAGGAACACGTAATAATAAATATGATTACGTGGAAATACGTAATAAAAAAGTTAAAGAATTTATTGATCCAACTATGGCAAGTTTAAATTGTTATAAAAAAATCCAAATAGGATTAGACCATGGTATTTTATTAAAAAATAACGGAAGGATAACTGGCTGGGGATATGATCAAGGTAAAGCTAATGTATTTCCTACGGGATTTACTAATGAGGGCAGTGAAATTTATGTAACGGATATAGCTGCTTTTCCTTTAGGAAATCTTGTAATATATAATAGTGGAATATATACTGGATTAATGACAGGTTTTGGAGACGGAGATAATCTTTTAAATAAATATCATAAAAAACATCCTCTTATTACAGGTTATACAAAAGTAGCAGCTGGTGATTATAATTTTGTAGCTATAGCTGCTACTGGTACTGTTATTTGGTGGGGAGGAACAGGTATTGGGACCCCAAGTCGCCCTGCTGTTGTACCAATTCAAAAACCAATATTACCTGTAACTGGAGCAATTGATGTTAGTGCTAGTAATATATATGATAATGGCCAAACTTATGCTTGGCCAGTTTGTTTAGTTCTTTTGAATAATGGGACTGTTACTGGTTGGGGAGAGAATCAGTATAATCAACTTACTCCTCCTCCACCTCGTCTCAATTTACTTACAATGGAGCAACTTAAAATAAAAGCGATTTCTGCTGGAAGATTTCATTCTTTATATTTATATGAAGATAATGTAGTAACTGGAATTGGAATTGATGATGAAAATTATGTAAAACAAGAAAATTATAGTTATAATTGGCAAGTATTTAAAAGCACAACTAGAATTAGGGCTGGAGATGGATTTTCTCTAATTGATAATAATGAATTTTCTTCTACTTTTGGAGGACTTACTGGTTATGGATATGGTAATGGAGAACAAAGTATTAAAGAGTTCATAGAAAATAGTACTATTAGTTATGGATCCCCAGTAGGTGCCGATGGAACCCTTTTACCTGAGTATACATCTCATAGAAACGTAGTAGATTATGATGTATATGGAGATTATTTTTCGGATCAATTATATTGGGCAGCTGCAATCTTAGAAAATGGAAAAATAAATGCTTGGGGTTTTAATACGGATGCTAAATATTTAGACAATGATTTAGTTTTGAAAGAAGAGTTATTAAATATTCCATCTTCAATACAAAATTGTACTGGTTCTGGTAATATAAATTCTAAATTTGGAGATTCTATAGCAATAAATTCTGGAGATTTAATTTTCATTGCTGATTCTAGCTATAACAATACTGGCGTTATATACGTATATTCTGAAAAATTAAATTGGGAAAAAACTGGTACGATTACTGGTAGTAAAAATCAAGCTAATCAATCTTTTGGTTACAGTTTTAATATAACAGATGATGGAAATACTGTTGTCGTGGGTTGCCCAGATACATTCAATAAATCTGGATCTTTTTATGTTTTTGAAAAACAAGGAAATTCTTGGCAAGAAAAATTTAATGTTACTGGATTTAGTGGGCGACATTATTCGGGTTTGGGTGATAGAATTGCTATTAATAATTCAAAAAATTTAATTTTAGTTTCATCTTTAAGTGGATCTGGATCAATACATTTATATACTGGAAATATTCAAGGTTGGAGTGGTATAAGTATGGTCACTAATCCATCAAACCCAAATTCAGGATCATGGAACTTGAATGCTTTTGATCAATGGACAGTGAGTAAAAATTTTAATACTTTAATTATACCAGATCCATATTTTAATTCAAGTCCATTAACATCATCAACTGGCTGGGGCCAGATTGCAAAACTTAGCGCAACTGATGGCGTAGTGATGGATAATTTTGGAAATAGCGTATGTTTTAATAGTTTAGGAAATGTTGCTATTATTGGCGCAGAGCAAGCGAATATAAATGAAAAAATCGATGCGGGTGCTGCTTATATATTCACTGGAAGTGGAACTAACTGGGTTCAAACTGCAAAGCTCACAGGAAATAGTGTTATTGGTAGCGGTAATTTTGGAAATAGTGTAGCTCTTAATAGTTTAGGAAATATTGCAATAATAGGACAAAAAAATTGTACGGGAAATTTTATAGGAGGTGAAATAAATTATGCCCCAACCATTGGAGCTGCTTATATATTCACTGGAAGCGGAAGTAATTGGGTTCAAACAGCAAAGATTACTGGAAAAAATATTGTTGATAGCGGTCTTTTTGGATACAGTGTAGCTCTTAATAGTTTAGGAAATATTGCATTAATAGGAGCGCCTTATAGAGATATAAACGAAAAAACTACTGCTGGAGAAGCTTATATTTTTACTGGAAGCGGAAGTAATTGGTTTCAAACTGCCTCGATTACTGGTAATGATATAAATATTAATGATCGCTTTGGACATACCGTAGCTCTTAATGCCTCTGGAAATGTAGCTATCATAGGATCATATGGTGTAGATATCAATGGAATAAGTAACGTTGGAGCAGCTTATATTTTTACTGGAAGTGGAACTAACTGGGTTCAGACTGCTAAGATTACTGGTAGCGAATCAACAACTAATGGTTATTTTTCATCTAGCTTAGATCTTAATGATTCTGGAAATGTAGCTATAGTAGGAGCAGATGGTTTAGAAATAAATGGAATAAGTAACGTTGGAGCAGCTTATATTTTTACTGGAAGTGGAACTAACTGGGTTCAGACTGCTAAGATTACTGGAACAAATGGACTTAATAGTATTTTCGGAGCTAGCGTAGCTCTTAATGGCTCTGGAAATGTAGCTATAGTAGGAGCAGATGGTGAAAACGTCGCCTACATCTTTACTGGTAATCAAAATAGAAATAATTGGGGTAAAGTAACAACAATTACTAGCAATGATTTATTGCGTAGTGATTCTTTTGGTAGTCCAATATCTATTAATCGTTTAGGAGATATTGCAATTGTAGGAGTAATGAATGATGAAGATAATTTACTTGGTTCTCTTAACGACTTAGGCGCAGCTTATATTTTTAATCCTAATGTAGTTACTTCTACATCTATTGAAAGTAGTGGTATTCTTTATGTTGTTGAAGGCGACTATTTTGGCGATTATCTTCCTCTCCCTTCTAGTAGCTCCAGTAGTTCATCTAGCAGTTCTTCGTCTAGCAGTTCTTCGTCTAGCAGTTCTTCGTCTAGCAGTTCTTCGTCTAGCAGTTCTTCGTCTAGCAGTTCTTCATCCATTAACCCTAACTATGAAAATTGTAAAAATTGTTGTGGAGTAACTCCTTCTTTAAATATTACTAATTTAAGACAAAATAATTTAAATAAATTTAACGCAACTTTATCTATAGGAATAGAAAACAAAAATTGCTCTGATATAGTAGATTCTTACAAAGTTTATTGTAATAATAATATAATTTATGAGAATCTATATTCAATGACTGGATCTGGTTCTTATAGTAAAGTATTAACTGTTTTTAATATATCTCCTATTAATAATTGGGCAGATTTAAAATTAAAAGTAAATAATATATCAAATATATATGAAATTAAAACTGGATTTTATGCTTTTAATTATTAAAAATAAAATAGATATATTATAATATATCATATATAATTAAATATGGAAACAAAAATATCCGAAAATATAGCTATAGTTGTTTTGCATTTGATAAAAGATGATATTATCTTTTTAAAAGAATTTAAGAAATTTGTTCCAGTTCTTGAAAAAGAAATCCAAGATTTTTCTGAAGGTCGAGATCAAGCAAAAGACCAAATTTTGTCATATATAAAAATTAATGAACAAGCAACGGTAAATTTTGTCGAATATTTTTTAAAAAATAACCCTCAAGTTCAAATTAATATTGACGAAATAATACAAAAATATCAAACAAAAGACCTAAGAGGGAAGGTATTTAAAATATCTAAGACTCCAGAAGCATTTGAAAATTTTTACATGTACATTAGATCAAATAATTCCAGCTTTAGACAATTCTCTGTTACTTCAGAAGAAGACTCTTGGGTTATATTTTTCCTCTAAGCTACTCATATTCTAGTGTAAATTACTTAGGAATCTGCAAAGATTCCACCCTAAAGGATAAAGGTAAAATATGAGGAACGATTATTTTGAATTTAATGATATATCTGGTCATGGATTGCCGTCTTTTATAACTGGCTTGAATTATGTATTACCAACTGGGATTAATGATAAAATTTTTATTGATTTAAATATTATTATAACTGGATATTACAAAACTCAAGACTCTACTAGAAATCCAATAATTTTGAATGTTTCAAATTTACCAAATAATATTTTTTTTAATACAGGAACTAAATACTTACAAGGTTATTTACAAGATGAAGGAATTTATAACATAAAGACTCATATATTAGAATCTGGAATTGCTCATGAAAAAACTTTAAGATTAACTTGTTATAATCCAAACAATAAATACATATATAAAGTTAATTATCCTATTAATATTGGATTTATCAAATATAACCCTTTAGAAAGATTAGGAATATCTACATTATCTGATGGAGATGCTAGAAGATATTTTAATCGTACTAATATATCTAATACTTCAATTCAAAATAAAATAAGTAATTTTGTAAGTGGATTAAAAAATCTAAATGTTTGGAACAAGTTTCAAAACATTTGGATATTAAAAAGTGGTTATAATTCTAATGATAGTAGTTTTTATGATTTAAAAAATATAAATTTTAGTGGTTCTATAATAGGCGGAATGACAAAAAGCATAAGTGGATATAAAATTACAACAAATGGAATTGGAACTCCACCTAGTCGTTTGTCTTTTTTAAATTATCCTATAAAATTTACTGGCAATTGGACAACTATGTTTTTATTGGAAAATTATACTGGATCATTACCTACTACTTCTCAAGCTTTTTTAAGTAACGACAGTTATCAAGCAAGTGGATTTAGAATGGGATATCCAGCGAATAAGGAATTTAATTTTTGGAATACTGAAAGTCTTCCTCCTGGTAGCGGAGGTTTTGGAATAGCTGAAACTAATTCTCATTTAACCAAATATTCATTTATCACAGCTAGTCTTTCGACTGGAACTCTAGGATATGTATATTCTGGAACAGCTAAACTTTTAGTTGATAATAAAAATAAAATTCAATCTAGTGCACCTTATAAAATATCTAACAGAGCCATCCAAGATTTATCTTCTCCTGCTGGTGGAAATTATGGATTTGAAAATAATATAGCATTTTTTGGATTATCAAATCAAGATTTATCTGATTATCATTCTGGAATAAGAGATCTAGCAAGAAATACTATATATGATAATTTAAACTTTTAAATTAATGATATAGTGTAATTTATTTATAGGAACAAGGAAAATGGTAGATAAAAGCTATAATGTAAGTATTGGACCAAAAACTATATATAATATATATAGTGATTTTGGTCAATTTGAATGTTATTATATTAATGGTATAGAAGCTTCTGGTCTTTATTTTGAAAAAGGAAAAGACTATCAATTTATTCAAACTGACATTTCAAATATCGGAAATCCTTTAAATATTTATCTTGATGAATATGGCAATAAGAAATTAGAAAAATATATAACAATAAGTGGTTCCGCTGGTCTTAATAGATACCTTACAGTTTCTATACCAAAAACTTTCAAACAAACAAATACTCTTTATTATGGAAATGAAAGTGGACAATTTTTTGGTGCGCCCATTAAATTAACTTCAACAGAATATTATTTAAAACATAATATCCAATTATATTGTTTTAATGCATATCATGATAATACTAAATACATTATACCCGATAATATCTTAACTCAAAATGCAAAATTTTATAATGAATTTACTTTAATTTCTGGTATTTTACCTTTTATAAATAAAAATAATTATCTTTTTAAATCAAATTATCTTTCTAATATTCGAACAGATGTTATAAAAATTAATGCTTATATACCTAATAAAGGAATAATGCCAGATGATTCTTTAAATTTGAATTTTTTTGGGAATAATTTATATTATAAAAACATTAAAACTGATGCAACTAACCAATGGTCTAATTTGTATGATTTATATAATTTAATAATAGATTTATCTTTTGCGGATTCTGGTTCATTAGAATCTGGGACTCAATCTAGTGCAAAGTATTATCAATATGGTTATCGACTATCTGGTTGCGAAGGATGTATTGATAAAATTACTCTAACTACTGGATTTAATAATTTTTATTCTGGACAAATAACTCTTTTTTATAATCCTAGAAAAATTTATGAAAATTATAGAAGCTATCCATTGATGAATGTAAACGGAGAAAGTATTAATAATACAAATTTCGTTAGTCCAAATACAATTATTGCTGAAGAAAATTTTAAATATACTAAATATACTGGAGCCGAAGCATATTATGCCTAATTATTATATAGGATATAGAAATTTTTTAAATTTGCTTAATAAGAAGCTTTCTTCAAAAACATCTTATGGTATACAGAAATTTAATTCAAGTGGAAAATACATCAATCAATTTGTTGATCAATACAGAACTCAAGATTATAAAACATATAATGAAACATTAAATCCAATAATTTTAGAAGATATATCTTTTATACCTTTGCAAAATTATGTTAAACATATTTATACAGGTTTATATTATAGAAAAGAACCATATGAATATGAAACTGGGAGTTATAATTTACCAAAAATTACTGGCAATTTAATTACGGGTGATATAAATTATATAGACTATCAAGCTGCGAGTTATATAAAAAATTCAAATGATCCATATTATGACTCTCAAATGCCAAAATCTGGAGAAAAGCATATATTACATTTAAATCTCAATTTATATGGATTTGAAGAAGATGCTATTGAAGATTGCGATATAGAATTGAATGCAATGGTTTTAAAAACTGGATTTTTCCAGCAAATACCTAAAGATCCAACTATATTAAATTTAAAAATTAATGATATTAATCCTACATATTCTATTACAGATTCTGTAAATGATTATATTCAACAAAAAAGAATTTTAAAGTCTTCAGAAGCTAATAATTTTATAAGTTATAATCCAAGTTTCAATCGTTTCAATTCAGATACTTTTTCTAATAATACAACTGTAATTGAAAAATATAAATATATAAAAAATACAATTACAATATCAAATCCATTTTTTAGTAATAATAAAAATATTGCTCTACCATGTTTATTTCAATATAAATCTACAAACAGTAATCTAACATACAATCTTGGAGAATATAAATTTTTAATTTTTGATAGTTCAAATAACTATTTACAAAGTGGAAATTATATAACTGGAACTCAAACTGGTTTCCTATACTTCTTAGCTCCAGGGACTTATACAACAATAATATCTGGTAATGAAAATGATTTCTTATATACAGAAAATAGTTTAAGTGGTAAAAATCAAAATATTCATTTACTTTCTATGAGTGTTGATTTTGTGACAGGAGAAAAATTACAAGAAATTTATATTGAAAATCAAGATAAAATCTGGGCTACTTACGCACTAGGTCCAAGAGAATTAGTCTTTGGATCTGGATATAATAGTTTAAATTATCAAAATCCAGTAGCATTTGCAATTGATTTTGAAAGAAATTTAAGTGGGCAAGTAGATAGCCCATTTTTATTTTATAGGGAAATGGCTGGATCTTATAAAGATTTATGCACGCCAACAATAGTTCAAATTGGAATTGGAGAAGGGTGTACTACGGCATTTTGCTTAATTTGCGATCAAGCAGGTAAATTATTTAAGCAAGGACAAAGTTATATTGATGTGCCAAAAGAATATCTTCCTCTCGAAAAATATGCTGCAATATTTAAATATTATGAAGATCCAAATTCAAATACATACAGAGTAGCAATAGATGAATCTTTTATCGCTCAATGTTGTAGTTGCAAAGAGCAAGGTTGTACTAATCTTGCGGCAACAGTACAAACTCAAATAAATAATCCAACATTAAATCAAAGTGGTGATGCAATTTATTCTGGAGTATTTTTCTTAGATAATTTAAATCCAGCTACAGTAAATATAAAATATAATATAAACTATTACTCAGGACAAATAGCTTTTAATAGTTTTTATGAAGGAGACAAGATCACATTTAAGCAATATCCATTTGATTTTGAAAAAGTATATCAAAGATTGTATGGATCGGCTCCTGCAATTAAAGAGTATATAACAGAATTTATATTCTCAAAATCTTTAGTTGGAAATAATTACTTTAATAATAAACAAGATTTAATAAATAAAATAAATATTAAATTAGCTTCTTCTGGCTTATATAGTTGGAAACCTTTAAAATATAAAAATATACCAGAATTTGAATACGGTCCATTATTAACTGGAATTGATATAGGAATTGATGCGTCAGGAAATGATTTAATTGATATAATTTCTTTAAGGAGCGGAAAATTTGGAAGTCATGATATTAAATTAGTATTACAACCTAGACTTCAAATATATAATTATCTTGTACCTAATATTATAAGATTGGAAATTTCTGATGACTTTATTAATTGGACTGGAGTTGTGTCTTCTCAAAATAGACAACCAATTAATACTTATATTAAATCACCAAATAATACAGTTGGCAATATTCGATATGACGAAATAGAAAATACAAAATACACAATAACTAAAATTATTCCAACTTCTTCAGAAACAGAAAGCATTGATGAAGAAGAACTTGATTTAGAAAAATTAGCAAGTAGTTTTGCTTCTGGAAATTTGGTTTCAGGAGATTATATTTGTATATTAGATGCTAATAGTAGTGGAATAAATTGTGGAACTGGTTATAAAGATTATTTCGTTGGAACTAAATTAGATTTTACTTGTAAAGAAAAATTACCAAGTGAACTACCAGATACAGGTTCAAGTGGACAATCTCCTCAACAACAAGAAAAAACTCAAAAAGCAGAAGATTCTCAAGCATTAACCCAAGATATTGATAGATTTAGAATAGGATTCTATGACTATTTATCTTAAACATAAGTGTGTAATAAATATATAATATAATATGAAAAGCGTAGATGATATATTAATAGTTCCTAAAGCTATATATTTTGCTGCAAATAAGAATACGTGGTTCAAATATAAAATTGAAGGAGTACTAGGGTATTATTCTGATTTTAGAACTACAATGAGTCATAATACTCTGGTCGTAACTCCAGATTTATATATAGTTGGACATATAAAAACCCAAATTGGTTGGAATTATCAATATATATATTTTTACGACAAAGAAGGTAGAATATCAGTTTTAACGATTGGAATTTATGTATTAAATTTAACTTGTGATGGTGGAGAAACAAGATGTGAAGATTTTAAGTATTCTTCTGTGCCTTTACCTTTATCAAGTTGCAGTGTTAAGGTTGTTTTTATAGGAAATCTTGCGTGCTATGGTTGTCAAGATCTAAGTTCAAGTTCGATTCCAGAAAGTTGTGAAAAATATAATTTTTTCTCTAGTCAAGTAGAGTGCGTTGATAATTCTTTAAGTACTAAAATTTTTGTAAATGGATTAGAATGTTATACTTGTGAAGATTTTTCATCTTCATCTTCATCTAGTAGTAGTTCTTCTAGTAGTAGTATCCCGCTTCCACAGCTTCCAAATCCACCACAGCCTCCTAGTCCTAGTCCAACCCCAACTCCAACTCCTTCAGTGGGTAAATGCGCTGATTATGGTTATAGTAATACTTCAATTATAAGTTGTCCACCAGGTCAACAGGCAAAATCTATTGGTGTTAATGGTTTGCTATGTTGGGCATGTCAAGATATTGGTGGTGGTCCATCACCAACCCCAAGCCCAACTCCTAGTCCTAGCCCAAGTCCTAGCCCAAGTCCTAGCCCAAGTCCTAGCCCAAGCCCAAGTCCTAGTCCAGTTGGAATTCCTGGTAGTCCTGGCGATCCTTCTACTACAGTTGGAGTAGCAGGAAACCCACCTTGTTGTAGTTGTCCAGGAGGAAGCTTTAATGGTTGCAGCTTTTTCGAAAGAGTATGTCCTGAATCATATAGTCTGAAAGGAAAGTGCATAGATCCGTTTAGTGGGTGGGATATTTGTAATAAAATATGTTATATCTGTGGAGCCATTTGTGATCAGAGCAATTGTCCCGATGATTGGAAACCTTTTTGTAGATATGGAATTATTCGTTTTACAAAAACTTGCAATGTAGGTTGCCCTAGTGATCGTTGCACTGCTAAAGGTTATAGATGTCAAAAAGATCAATACGATAATGGTTTAAATATTAAAAATACATTAGATATTGAATCTAGATATCAAGATTATATTGAAGCTTTTCAAGTTTTACCAATGATTGTAGATTTTTTCAAAAATGAATAAATATAAATACGCGAGAATATTCATGACAGGTTTTAGAAGTGCGCCTGTTGATCCAAGAGTTTTAACAGAATTACAAAATAAAAATATTTCATTTAAATCTTTTCCTTTGAATAAAATTAAAGTACGTAATATTACTCTTTTTTCTGATTATGATATAAACATAAATGAACCTCAGAATATAGTATTGTCTGGAATAAGTTCTGTATATGATTCAACATACTCTGGAAATTTGTATGCAAAAATAACTGGAATAGCTGAATTTATTGATATCGGAGTAACTAATAATTCAGGAATTTATAATCCTAGTGGATTTCATACTGGATTTTTTATTAATGGACAAACTTTTTATGATAGAAAAAATAGACAAGTATATCCTGTTAATAAAAATTTAACTATTTCATCTTCTAGTAACGTAAAATATTTAGCATCTGGTAAAGTTACTGGACAAGATTTAAATCCTAATGATTTTACATTAAAAAGTACTTCTGGAATTATAAATGCCCCTATAACTCTAAGAGATAATTTATATTCTGGTTTATATAGTGGTATAAAAACTTTACAAGAAAATTTTTATGATCCAGATACATTTACTGTATCTTTTTATAAAGATTATAGTTATATAGTAACTGGTAGTAATCTTTGGATGAGTAATTTCAATGTTGTGAATCCAATTGCATCCTCAATAACAGAAACTCCAGGAATATTTATTTTGAATAAAGTTCTGAATAATGGAAGTGGTTATGCTTTTTCAACTCAAACAGTTATAGCTAGTGGTAATATTCCAAATGTAAAATTACCAAGAAAAAATTTAACTGGAACTGCACTTTTGACTGGATTTTTAACTGGAAAAGTTTTAGAAATTGATAGTGGAATTTATATATTTAATCAAATCGTTACTGGTTCTGGTATTAACGCAAAACAATCTTATGCTACTGGATATTTAAATGCTTTTAATTATTTAAATTATAATACTCCAGAAGAATTTGACTTTATAAGTATTGAAGATCCAATAAATGATACATTAAGCACATTTACTTATAGCACTGGAGAATTATTTAATCCTCCACTTTATTTTAATTCTTTAGCTACTTTAAATAATATTATAAATTCTGGAAGTGGTTCTTATGGCGTATATTCTGAAATAGTTGGTTCTAAATTAAAATTAACTTCATCAACTTCTGGAGAAAGTGGTAATTTGATATCTATACAAACTATTGGTTCAGCTGGAACTCCAACTTTACAAACTGGAAATTACTTATTAAGTGGAATTTCTTATTATCAACCATTAAATTCAACTGGAATATTTTACGCTCAAGTATATGGAATTATTTTAGCTACGGGGCTAATGAGAAAAAATTATATTAATGCTATTACTGGAAATATGACTGGTATATTAGGTAATAAAACATTCCTTAATACATGGAATATATATACATCTGATAATAGCACATCTTATGTATATTTAAATAATTATACCTCATTAACTAGTAATACTGGAATAAATTATAACACTAATTATATAGATGAATCCGCTAATTATTTATATAATATTAATGTAAGATATAATAATATTAATAATAATATATATGACGATATTGCTCAATTAAAAATAACTTTAAATAATGAACAACAAATCATTATTAATTTAACTGGAGTATAAAATGGCAGCACCAATTTTTAAAACTCTAGCAAGCAAGGAAAATACTTATATTCCATTTGAAGTTTCTGCTGTCCAAGAATCTAACAAAATATATCTTACTGTTGAGCCTAGATCTGTAGTATATAGATCTTTCAATTTAAAAGACATGATGATATATACTGGGTTCATTGATGATGCTACAAAATCTACAATTGAAAGTTTAGAGGGAACTATAAGTGGTCATGCTATAAATGGATTAGGCCATAAATTTGAAGTAGATAAAGAAAATAAAATTCTATATCTAAGAGTTGGAATTGGTCCAAATCTTTATGCGACTGGTGCAGAAATAGGAATTAGTAATTTAGATAATCCTTGGAGTGGATATCCAGAACCATTTGAATATAATCCTGGAATTGAATTTGATGAACAAGGTAATTTAAAAAGCTCTATTATTTACAGAAGGCAAACTGCAGCTTATTTTCCATTAGCTTATTTAACTAATGATACATCTCAAATAGGAAAAGTTGTGCCAATAGCAAAAAATAAAAAAGTAGAACAAGTAAATAAATTAGTACAAGTAATTAATTACAATATAATGATGACAACATTTAATTATGATGGAAATCCTGTAGCTTATGGAATTCCATTTATGAATCCTTTCTTTTATTATAGTAGCAGTAGCACAAGCTAATAATTAAAATGAGTGAATTAGTTTCAGCTAATTGGAATCCTCAATATGGAATGGAAAATCCAAAAAATGTTTTAAATAAAGTCAGTCATCTTGGAGCTTTACCAATTAATCAACATTACGTTTTTTTTAAAAATGGCGCTACCAAAATGATGCAAAATGATAAAAACATTCTTCCAGAAGTCAAAGAAGAACTAGAAAGAGAAAGATTACTTAGAGATAAGAACGAATATGGAGAAGGAACCGCTAGACCTGCGGCTTTCACAGAAACTCAAATGAGTGATTTATATTATAATTCTTTTGGTTTAGATATAGACATACTTTCTAGGCCATATACGGTTGATCCACTTACAGTCATATTAATTACTGGAGGTTATAGTGGCTTACTTGCACTTTTAGTAGGACAAAGCATAGCTCTCAAATTACAAATGGTTGTAGATGAACTTTTTAGCTCTGTGATTAAAGCACAAGTACCAAGAATTGGATATACAGATTTTTATACTTATGAAGAAAAAAAAGTTGGTGATGAAAAAAGTAAAATTTTATCTAAATTAGTAAAAAGAAAACACCCGTATATTGATGAAAAAAATAACAATAAAATTCAAAAAGATCAATTAATTAATCTTTCTAGTGAGGCAGGATTCAAGAAAGTAACTGGTGTCTCAACTTATGATACAATTTTAAGTAAATATCAATTTAATGGTGGATCAGGATTTTCATCAAGTATTTTCAAAAATCTATCAAAAGAAAACATAAAAACTTTTATGGAAACTTTAAAAGCGAATAGTGAGATTAAATACGACCAGCTAAATAAATTAACAAAAAAATATACTGATTCTTCATTTATTAATAAATCTAAAACTAAAGAAATGGCTATAATGGATACTTTAAAATTTCAAATAAATAATGTTCTTAGACCAATTTCAGTACATATAGATTTTAGTGACTACACAACAGTCCTAAGTGGTATGAGGCAAAAAGGATATCCAAATAAACAAAAAGAAAAATCTATATTTGGTCCTTATATTTGCAGATCTAAAAAAGTTTTTTTATATTATCCTAAGATTATCATTCAAGATAAAGCGCTAAGTACTATAGCTAAACAATCAAATGGAATTCCTTATATTGGAAGTTTGGATCTTTTTGGAGTACCAACAACAGCTTATAGTGTATCTTTTACTAATGATCTTTCATCTTTTGAATTGATATTAAGAATGGCATCTTTTGGCTTACTACCTCAAATTAATGGTGGATGCAAATATTTAGCTAAAGACAACGCTTTTAATCTTGGGGCTGGATACTCTGATGGAAAAACAGATTACAAACCCTATAAAGCTTGTCCTGGATGTCCTTGATTTTTATTTAATTTTTTTAATTCTTTCAATTAATTCGAAAATTTTAGCTTTAGGAATATCATTTAAAGAGTTTATATTTTCTACATTATCAAAATTTTCTTTAATGAGTTTACTTTTTAAAATTTCAAATGAAATGCTTTTTTGTTTCATAATCTTTTCCAGTAAACTTAATGGAGAAGTTGGATTTTCTTGAGAAGAAGATCCTTCATCTAATAATTTAGCATCTCCAAGTTCTTCTTGAGACACGATATTAATCTTTAAAAAATTACGAACACATCTTACAAATGCGCGATTTTCAGCAATTGCAGCCAAAAAGAATCTAGCAAAAGATTTAGTATTATTAGTTGTTGCATCTGCGAGAGATTCAAATACAATTTCACGACCACCTGTTTCATAATTTGGAATCCAAGTTATACGACAATTTGTTGCAAAATAGTTTTCACTTGCTGCAACTACTTTGTATTCAACACTTGTATATCCACGAATTTGAGCAAGCTCTTTGATGCCACCTAATAGAATAAGCAAATCTTTATCTTGGAGTTTTGATACGTCTGTTTCTTGAGTCTTTTGTCTATTAGGTACAAGATGCTCGGTTTTTACCATTTTACGCCAATTAATTGTTCCATCATCATTAAATATATAGTTATGATTTTTATCATCAATTAGTCCATATTGATTTCTGGTAATAAGATTTGGAGGAACAACTTGAACTACTGGTTGGGTATCTTTTGATGCTACATTTATATCAACTAATTCAGAACTACCAATAGTAGTAGTATTTTCGTTATCTTTAATTTTTGGACTCATTTTATGAGTATAGTTCGTATTTATTATTTTGTCAAGTCCATTGTAAAGATATAGAATTTTTCTGGATTTTCATTTAATATGTTAATATCATAAAATTCTTGGATATTTTCATTAATATTTTTAACTGGTTTATTATCAAAAAAAGCTTTTTCACTTAAAAATACTTGACCTTGGCTTAATATTAAATTATTTGATTTATAAAAGATTTTTTTATCCATATGTTGTTTGATTTGATTTTCAACTTCTGGATGTTTTAAGGTAACGTTAATTATTATACCATAATCAATATAGGCTAATTTATAGTCATTTATCTTTTCTTTGGGTAAATAAGAATATAATTGATATTTGATATTTAAATTTTTCAAGTTTTTAATGAATTCAATACTAGATTCATCTTCTACGAAATAGTTTACTCCTAAGATATTTGATTTATTTTCTTTTAAAATATCTAAACTAATTGGTTTATTTGAAGCAATAATACATGGCATTAATTTTAATTGATTATTTAAATTTTGTTCATTAAAATCTAAATCCATTCTTACAATACAACCATTTATCATCTGAGATCTTTCGACTAGATGATTGGGAATAATATGAAAAATTTTATTGTTATATAATCTGCCATTATAAATGGTTTCCATGAGATGTAAATTATTATCTATACCAAGTAGTCTTAAAACCGCTTGAGCGATTTTTTCTGGTTTAATTTCATTTATTGATTTTGGATTTTCTTCAGCAGCATAACTAGGTTTTTTATCAATTTTCGGAGATAGCAAAGCCATATCTTCTTCATTGGTCCAATATGGTTTTACATTGTTTATATTATTATTACTATATAATGCTATAATTCTTTTATTAAATCCAGAAGCTATGTGGGCTCCAAAACTATCAGTACCAAGATGTAATAATGAGTTTTTAATTATATAAGCTGCTTGTCTTATTGTAGTTTGACCATTCACAGTATAGCAGTTGTCTATGACTTTTTCTTTCTCTCCACCAATTTGAACAATTTGAATATTATTCTGCCTTAAAATAGGTGAAATTAAATTAATGACCTCTTGCCAATAATCATAGTCTTTTGCAGTATATTTACTAAAAGGTTGAAATGATATATATTTATCAAAGGGTAGTGGAAAATAACATTCCAATATAAATGGTTTTCCTATTTTTAATCCACAAGATGTGGCGTATGATTCTACGAGGTGCATAAATTAATGAAAGTTTTCTCCATATTTAGGTAAAAATGCATGTCTTATTTCTATATTTGGTTCTACTATGATTCTATGTCCTAAACCCCGAACTTTCTCAAAAAAAGGTACATGATCTAATCTTTTATCGTTAATATCATATGATACTTTTTTATGTAAGTGGGCTGGAATAATAAAACATGTGCCTACAGAATTAACTTCAGTTTTAACATCTCCATTGGATTTATTATAAGGGGGTTTAAAGTCAAATTTAATTCCATTTGAATCAATAAATCCGTCAATATCATAAAACCTTTTCCAAGGCCACCAATCATTATCTTCTATATAAACATATGGGGCAACTACTTCTGTTGTTGAAATAGATAATAATTTTTCAATTATATCAAATGGATATTCGACTATATCTGAGTCCATCCAAAAAACATGAGTATAATCATCAGTAAGATTTTCCTCTATTATTTTATTTCTTAATCTAATCAACTTAGCGTATCTATGCTCATTACCCTCAATATAACCATCATATACAGCTCGATGTTTGTTTTTAAATGTTAAATTATTAAATATATTCTCTGCATTTTGCTTCCAAATAAACCATGCTCCTTTTGGAGATATGAGTTGTGGAACAAGTACTTTAATTTGATTCATCTTTTAAAGCGAAAGCTATATTTGTTTTACCATTATGGTGATAATTAAACATTCTTTGAGTTCCAATATGTGGTAAAAATGCAATTTCAAAATATCCTTTATGATCTCCGATGCCCTCTAGCCACAATAATTGGTCCATTTGTGGTATGTATTGAATAACTTTATCTACAAAAGGATTACCCTCTAGTACTGCAAAGTATTGAGGATTAGTTGCTACATATAATTTTTTATTTGGATATTGTTTTTTAATTGATTGAAATAAACTAGTAGAAATATATATGTCGCCTATTGATTCTGGCATAACATATAAAATTCTATCTTCTGGTTTTTCTTCACCCAAAAGATCTTCAAAACTAATTTTTTTATTTTTTTCATTTTCTTGAGCTGCAATTTTTCTAAAATAATTTTCAATGTCAGCGCGTTTTGCACCTTTAGCTATTTCTTGAATCCAATATTTATGGCCATCATCATTATTATCTACGTGATTCATCTTTAATATATTATGATACATACAAGTCAACCATTCTGCATCATCTTTAATTTCTGGTATTTGAAAATATGGATTTTTTTCTTCTTCTTTTGTAGAAAAGTCATAATTAGTTTCTGGAGCATTATCAATAAAATCTTCTATAAATTTTCCAACAGTTTCGACTGAGAAATACTCTATAGTCCACTCTCTGGCTTTTCTACCCATTTCTCTTCTTTTTTGAATGGGCATATTGTATACTTTATTTAATTGTTTAGCTATTGAAGATGGTTTTGTGGATGCTTTTTTAAATTCTGTTCCATGCTCTCTATATTCTGACCAATCTAATTCAAATGATCCTGCTTCTGGTTCGCACATTTCTTCTCCACAAGAATAGTTTGTTACCAAAGTAATAAGCTCAGTAAGTTTTGCTTCTTGAATTGGAATTTCTTGTCCACCACTTGTAAAAGGATGACAATATACATCCATCAAATTATATACTTCGTTTAGTTGATCTTCTGTGACTCCTAAGCTAACATTTGTTGTGATTTGAGATTTTTGAGTATTACAAAATCTGCAATCTACTTCTGGCCCATGAAAAGGTTTAACTTCATAATTTCCACAATTTCTACAAATATATGTAGTTAAAATTTCATTTAAATTAATTCCATACTCTTGTGCTAATCTATGAATATTCCATCCCTCACCCCAATGAGTATGAAGAAGTAAATAAGTATTTTTAATATGTGGATTTGATCTCTTCCAAAGAGCATATCCTTCTAGAAGATTTGGAACACTTTTTCTTAATTGATTTCTAAAAACGAATCCTACAATAAATGCATCTAATGGAATATTAAATCTTTTCCTGAGATCTTCTCTTTTGGAATTTTCTAATCTATAAAAATTTTGAGTTTCAATTGGACCATGCACAGTTTTAATATGTTTATGGCCTAATTCATGCATAGCTTTTGTAGCAAAATTACTCCAAATCCAATAATTTTTAATTTTGTCTGCTTTGGTGAGTGCAGATGGTAGAATAGGCAAAGAATCTAGTGTCGTCCATAGCACAGAAGTTATTTTATCAAACCATTTCTTTTCTACTGCAAAATCAATTCCCCAAATATCTTGGACTGCAATATATACATCTGGTTTTTCTTCTTGAACAACTTTATCTAAATAATGCGCCCCATAACTAGCTAATCTAGCTATATTTGGATCTTTATTTAATTCTTGCATTTCTTGAGGATTATTAGGTAATGATCCAACTGTTTTCCATGGAGTTCTTTGAAACTCTGGATGAGCATATGGCAATCCACAAGAATAATGAGTTATATCATATTTACCAGTTTTATATAAATAAGATAAAAGAGCTTTAGCTGATCTTCCGAAGCCTGTCTTGGCTAAACTAAAATCAGATTGATATAATAGTTTCTTTTTCTTCATTCAACTACCAAAGTTCACTGTCTTCTTGATTATTAGAGCTTTCTGTAGTTGGATTTTCTGGTTGTTCTTTTTTAGAGTTTTTTAAATTTTTAATAGTTTCAATTCTTTGAGTTTCAAATACAGAGTTTAAAGCGTAAGATAAAAACTCTTTGACAAGACGAGCTTCATTGAAATAAAAACCAATTAGGTATGATTGTTTATTTTCGCTATTTTGCTTGTCTTCCTTATTAACTGAATATGAGAATCCAACTTGTTTGTCATCCCTAATATATGGGCAGAACTTAATTCTAGTGGTTTGCTTTTCAGATGTATGATAAGCAGAAAATTCGGTATTCCTTTCAATTGCATCTAGAATGCCAGCAGCTTCTGTAAGAGAAAACTTAACTTTAACACTCTTGTTGGGATTATTTTGATTATTTGAAAATGAGCCAATCTTTTTAGCTTCATTCCATGAGCTTTGTTTAATTAATGATCCCCAAATTGAGGCATCTTTTGAGTTTACTGTGAAGCTACAGGCTGTTCCTGTATTTTTACTATTTGGTTTATAAAATGATATCATATTGAGATAATACCACAGTTATTAATGAATGTCAAATCTTTTGTATTAAGAACTTCTCTTGAGTTCGCTTAATTTCATATAAATTTGATGATCTTGAATTGCTGCAATATCTGCAAATATACAATCTTCTTTTTTGATACCTTTAAATATAACAATGTTCTTTTCTTCAAAATTCTTGTCTTTATTTAGTGTTTTATTATTATCTATCTTATCATTGAATAATAAGACATTAATATTGCCAGTTTCATCGCCAGTATTTAATCTTAAAAATCTAGTTTTCTTTTCATTTTTAGATACGCCAGAATAACTATCCATAATTTCTGCAACAAATGCTACTTTAGAATTAACTGGTAAATCTAGAATTTCATTAATAGTCATTAAGTCTTCTTTCTTTTCAATAAAGATATCTCTTAATGATTTTTCGTAAGTATAACCAAGAAGTCTTTTTTCGTAATACCAATTAGCAAAGCTTTCGCTTTTGCTATTTTGATTATAAATTTTAAGATAAGGCTCATATTTATTTTTAATTGTTTCTAACCTAGAACCTTTAATAATAACTTTATTTTTCTCATCTGTAAAAGAATTTAAATGTTTAATAATCTTAATTAAATCGTGATCAAATTTTTCAGCAAATGAAATCACATATCTTTTTTCTTTGGTAGTTAAGATATTCCAAAGTTGAGCTTCTAGTACGATTTTACTTCTACTTTGCTTAAAGCCAGTTAATGCTCCAGCTTGAATTAAGGAGCATAATACTCCTATATTTAAATCTGCTTCTTCTGCTGCTTGAAAAATTTCAAACTTATTCGAGTATTTGTTTCTGAAGCTATTTAACTTTTCAATTGATTTATCCGAAATACCTTTTACAGAAAGTAATCCAAATCTGATATCTTGACCTTCAATTGAGAAATCCATTTCAGATTTAATAACATGTGGTCTTAAAAGTTTGATTCCAAAAGATGCCATTTCCTTTTGAATCTTAGAAATTTCACCAATTGGATCTGGTTCATGTCTAGTCATCTTTAATAAAGATAAAAAGAATTGTTGAGGATAGTTAAACTTTAGATAAACTGTAACTGCTGCTAAAGCTGCATAAGCTAGTGAATGAGATTTATTGAATGAATAATTTGCAGAATCTTCCATAATCTTCCAAAGAATATCTCCAACTTCTTTTGGAAGTTTATTTTCTTTTATTTTTTGCTTAATTTTTGATTGCCATTCTTTAATTTCTTCGGTCTTCTTTTTTCCAACGATTCTTCTTAAGATTTCTGCTTCATCTAATGTGAAACCAATCTTATGAGCCATTTGCATCAATTGCTCTTGGTACAATGCAACTCCACCAGTATCTTTTAGAATATCATCGAAGAATGGATGAATACTTTCAGATTGTTGAAAATTTGTATGAGCAGCATATTTATCTACGAATTGTAATGCTCCAGGTCTTGCAAGTGCTAAAACTCCACTGAGTTCTTCTAGACTTTTAGGTTTAACTTTTTGACATACTCTGAAATTTGTATCAGCTTCAATTTGAAATAATCCATGTGGTGATCTTAAGTCTTGAAGGTTTCTATATATTGATTCGTCATTCAAATCAATATCTGTAACTTTCCTATTAATACTTTTACAAACATCATCTACAACAGAAACGCTTCTTAAGCCTAGAATATCAAGTTTAATATTAAATAAACTTACCCAACTCATATCGAAACTGGAAACAGCTTCTTTGTCGCTCGATAACTCTGTTGGGCAAGCGTTCTCTAAATAATCATAAGATAGTAATACTCCAGATGGATGGACTCCTTTGTTCTTGATTAGATTTCTTAATTTTAAAGCTATTTGATAAATTTCTTTATTTGCGTCACACCAATCTTTAAATTTTGGTACTTCTTCATAAGCAGTTGAAATATCTTTGACTTGACCGAACACTTTGGGAATTAAAGAGGATACTTCGGTCATCTCTTGTTCTGATTTTTCATCAATAATTTTGCCACACTCCTTAATGAGTAATTTTCCACTTAGAGTATTCAATGTTAAAATCTTGCTAGTTTTACCTTTAAATTTTTCTTCTAAATATTGTAATACTTTAGGTCGATTATAATAACAAATATCCAAATCAACGTCGCACATTAAACTACCATCTAAGTATGTTACTCCATCAACAACCTGCTTTTTAGCTCGAATCTTGGATATAAATCTTTCGAAATAAAGGTCATATCTGACTGGATCAATTCTAGTTACCCCAATTAGATATAAGATTAATGACCCAGCAGCTGATCCTCTGCCAAGGCCAACTGGAATGCCCTGTTCTTTACAGTAGTTGATAACGTCCCAAACCAATAATATATAATCAATAAATCCTAATTCTTTTAAAGTATCTAGTTCGTATTTAGCTCTATCAATATATTTCTTGTATTCTGGTGAATCTTTTTTGATATTTAAATCTTTGAAACCTTTTAAAGATAAAGCTCTTAAGAAATCATAGTTAGATGAGTCTTCACTAATCTCTACTTGATGTTTGTATACTTTATCTATAACAAACTCTGGTAATCTTACTCCATGCAGAGGAAGATCAATCTTACTGAAGCTTGAGGAAAAATCTTTAGAATTCATCTTCTGGTTTATCTTCTCTATCAATTTTATCTATTTCTTCATTAAATGCTTGTAATCCTTTGGATAAAACTCTCATAGATTCTGCACTTTTGAGATAATAAAATACGTCAGCTTTACCTTGCTTCTTGCCTTTGGTAACAGTAATAAGAAGATATTCAATATTATTATCTTCTAGTCTTTGTGTCATATCGTATACGTCGTCTAATGATGCCATATTATATCTCCATTTGCCATTTCAATTTATTCCATACTTTTAAATTCAAGTCAAGATCATTAATAGCGTCATGAAGTTTGTCGTAGTCATGTTCTATATTATTCTCTTTTCCTAAAGCTGTCAATGAACTTTTTACATTTTTCTTTTTAGTATGATAGATTTTGTATTGATACTCTAATAAATTTATATCATTTTTATATGGAGTTCCATATTTTATGCCTCTAGCAATACAATTTGTATCAATTATCTTGTTTAATAAATGCTCATAATGACAACCCATTGTTTTATAAAGCTCTTTAATTAAATAAACATCGAAACCTAAAATATTATGTCCAACAATATAATCTGCGTGATCTAGCCAATCTTTGATTGTTGGAAAAGCGTCTTTAATGTTTAAACCTTCTTTTTGAACTCTTTTATGATCGTATCTTGTGATTCTTGCTGCATCATCACTTATTTTCAAATCCGTGTCCCATTTAATATAAAAGTTTTTACTATCAACTCTAAAATCTCCTTTAGCTTTAATAAGTCCAATTTGCCAAGGCAAGTTATGTGAAAAATTTAAACAAAGATTAAATGTTTCCAAGTCTATGAAAACAAAAGTTTTATTTTTATTATATCTTAAAAGATGTTCGTCCATATTAATCTAAAAATGGATCTGTATTTGTTTTAACAAATCCATTTAAACCTCTTATTTGATAATGCCAATTTAAATATTCTTGTGGTGAGATGTGTTTCCATCCGTCTTGCTTACAAAGATTATACATAGAAAATCCAGAAAGATCTTGCAAAAAAGCAACGATATAAGCATCAACCCCTAATCTATTTGCAACTTTGATAATTCTTCTAGCTTGAGTATCTCTTACGAAGAACCTATGGATAATAGCTTCAAAATATTTATCTGAAGGCTTAAATTCTCTATCAATTCTAGTTAATTCAAGAACTGCAACTGGTTCTTCTTGATTATTTTGGTAGCCCCATTCAATTTGGTCAATATCAGATGCATATAGTTTAGGTTGATCATAAATCCATTGTTTATAATCTCTTAATCTATCCTCTCGATCTTCTCTTTGGATAGCTTTTGTACCATTGATAGTTAATTTTTTGACTAACATTTAACCTGCTCTTTCCAAGCTTCGAAAGAAAATTCATCACTGCTCATATGATTTAATTCTGGTTTATTTAAGGTCGTTCTGTTATTGATGCATCTAAATGTAAGATAAGATTTGAAATCTTTTTTAGTTTTGTAGTAGATGCTCTTTACATTCATTAGTTCAAGTTTATTTGCTTCTGCATATTTAATAATTTTTTCTTTTATAATAAAATTAAAAGGTAAGCAATTATTTTCTAAAAGCATAACTGGTTTAGTAAAATTAAAATTTGGAACACAAATAAAATTCTTTAATGTGTTATTAAAGATGAAAGAATCGTAAAATGGAATACATAGCATCAAATCATTATCTGACCACATCTTTTCTAAAGTTTTATAATCAATTCTTGGTTCGTAGTAGAATCCATTCTTCGCTGCTTCTGTAAAGATTTTAATAAGTCTAGTATAACCTTCATTAGTTTTGAAGAATATAACTACTTTTGATGTTTTACTTCTAGACTCTTCTGTTTTATCTTCTATATTATCGTTAATTGATAGTCTTAATCCATATCTTAGGTTTATATTATTCTTTTTTGTATTAGTATATGCTTGAAGAAACGAAGACATATTATCTTCAATTAAAAATAAATCTTTAATATCATTCTTTTTAGCTATATCAATAATTGAATCTGGATCATTTTCTGAAATCTCTTCATCTTCTAAAGTAAGGATTGATCGTCCTATACTGAAGTGAGATTTGAAAACTGGTAATACTTCCATTGGGCTATTATATAATCAATGTATTAATTTGTCAATCTAAAAAGTCATCATCTTTAGATACTGATTTATTATTAAATTTGGGGCATCCTTCGTATTTTCTTGTTTCTACTTTAAATCCTTTAATGTCTTTAAAATTATTTTGTAAACTAGTTTCTACTATTTGGTCTTTATCATTTACTTTTACATAATATTCATAAGGATCTTTATATGGGCATTTCCACCCACCAACTTGACACATCCATTTATTCTTAATATTATCTATTGCAAAATTTGCTTGTGCTGAATTTTCATCAAAATTATTAACATATTCATTTATATGTTGTAGATAATGCTCGAATCCTTTAAGTTGATTATCATCAAATGTCAATTCTTGTATTGGTTGTTTTGGAAATCTTAAAAACAAGAATTTAACAATAGGTTTCAACTTGGGCCATAATTTTTTACTAGCAAGACTATACATCATCGCTTGAATATTAGCTTCAAGGTCATCACCCCTAAACTTGTATTTGGAGCTTTTATAGTCAATTATATGCATTTCTTTTTTGATTTTAATAGGCTTATCTATAAAACCCTTAATATGATATTTTGGTTCTTCATTAACTATATCAAATGCATATTCTGGTTTAACTATTTCCCCACCTTCTCCAAAGAAATCATTTTTAAGGCCAACTAGAATCATATCATTTAATAGTTTATAATTGTCTTCTTTAAGTTCAACTTTTTTAGCAAGTCTCTTAACTAATCTTGCAATAGCTTTATCGCCATCTATTGAGTTTTTCTTAATAACTCTTTTGTAATTTTTAAGGTGTCTTTTATTTAAAAGTAATTCGAAAATCTTATGACAGATTGTACCTCTTAAAGCTCCATCGTTTTGAGATTGTGGAACTTTAGCATGATAATTAAGCCAATAAACCCAAGAACAAGTTTCAAGAGTTTTAATTCTAGATGCTGATAATGTTTTTAAAGATTGTTTTTCCATTGTAATATTTCTTTTTTATTCATTTCTCCAAAATCTTTCTTAGTTGGAAGTTGAATTGAGAGTTGTCTTGAGTCAAAATATCTTAATAATTTATTCATGCCTTTTTCGCAAGCTTCATTTCCAGCGTTATTTTTCTGTGAATCATTATTAAATGATATATAAATTTTATTAGGATCAATTTTAAGTAAGAGGTTTAATATTGAAATACTTATTTCTAATCCAAAAGTTACAATAGTATTTTTTACTCCAGCTTGATAAAGAGACAAGCAATCTCCGATGCTTTCAATTAAGAAAACCTCTTTAGTTTCTTTTATTTGCTCTAAGTTTAAAAACATTGGATAGCACCATGAGCTTTTGTCTCCTAAATGTTTCCATTTGATCTTGCTTTTATTTGTAATATCTCTGCCAGAAAATCCTGTGATTTCATTTTTGCTATTAAATATTGGGAATACGTATCTGTCTTTCATTTTGCCAGCACTAGCAATTCCACCTTGAAATTCTTTTATTACTTGTTCTTCTACTCCTCTATTAATCCAGTAGTCATGATTTTTATTTAATTTTAAAAGAAGATCTTTATCAAATGTTTTCTTCTCTTTCATTTTAGGTTTTTCATCTTTATTTACTACATGTTGAAAGTTATTATTCTTTAACCAGATTTTAGCTTGTTCTTCGGTTTCAAGTTTCAAGCTCATCTTAACTAAAGAGTTAAAATCTCCACTAATATTTTCTTTGAAATCTACCCAAAATCCAGAATCTTTATAAATTCTTAATACAGTATCATTATCACTATCTCTATAAATAGGTTTAGTTCGATATTCTCTACCAAAGTCTTTTAGAGAATATCCCATGCTGGTTAATATTTGATGAATATTTACTCCTGTTTCCACTCTAAAGCCTCCGATATAGTTGGGAATTGTTCCATAAAAATCTTTTTACAATCTTCTGCAATTAGTCTATGTTCTTTTTGAGTGTTCTTTTCTGTTCTAAGATCAAGATAATGAATCCAGCTTCTTAAAGAGCCTTTCATATACATTGTGGTTTGAGTTGTCAATGGTAATACCATTCTGGCTACTTCTTTAGCTATTCCAGATTGAATCATAAGATCATAACAATCTTGGGCCATAGCTAAACTTTCCATCATAAAAGTAGTTACGTTGTCATATTGTGGATGATCTTTGGGAATTAACTCTTCTCCAACTTGTCTATTTTTATCACCCTGCATTCTAAGTTCGATATCCTCAAATTCATTTGCTGCGCTATATCTTTGACTAAATTCTTGAAATGAAAAAGAGCGATGCCTTAATATCTGCGCTGCAATTGCTCTACTAGTTTTTATCTCTACTGTTAAGTCCACCATTTCAAATGGACTCCAATGTTTATGTTTAATTAGAAATTTTAAAAGTTTTGGAGCGGTTTCTGTATTTATTTGATTAGATGGATTACTGACTCTTGCACAATAAGCTACTAAATCCTCTGCGTTATAGACTTCTTCTACTTCTGGTTTAGTAATTGATATTAATTTGACGCTCATAGTAATTCTCCATCATTTTGATTTTGATCATTTAATTCGTATTGCTCTCTTTGTCTAGCTGCAATTTCTACTAATGAACCATGTTCTGTGATATTGAAATTTTCTACTCTATAGTTAAGATAATTTTGAGCCCATGTTTCTTTACCAGTACAATCTAATCTGCGAACAATATCTTGGTGTCCAGCTGCATCTTTACCTTGGAATCGAGTTTTGGTTGGAATTAATTTATGAGTTCCAAATTGTGGAGTATCTAAAGCTAATTCATCAACTGTTTTTCTTCTGAAGATTGCAACAAATGAAGCGAACCATTGCAATCTATCTGATAATGAAATTGCAGAAGCATCGTCTGTAACATCTGCACCTTTTCGGTTAAAAGATTCTCCGCTTCGATTTAATTGCATCGCTGTGATAATTGGTGCTTGTAATTCTTCTGAAATTCTTTTTAGCTTATCAATCTTATCTCCAATGGCTTGATGTTCTGCCCAGTTTTGACCAACCTTTTCTCCAGTTAATTTAATATAATCATAAGCAATTACTGCTTGGTTTCCTCTTCCAACATGAGAAAGATGCCATCTACGAATCATTGAGCAAATTTGATCTATGTTTTTACTACCAACGTGATAATGATGATATTGATAATTTTTAATTAATGGCCATGCTGATCTAACTTTTACTACCATTTCTTCATTCTTACGCCAATTACCAGTTTCCAAGTACCAAACTGGAACACCAGTTAATGAAGATATCATTCTAAATCTAATATCTATTGCTTGCATTTCTGTATCTAAAATTAATGCTTTGACTTTGTTCTTTGGATTGATTGATGTTTTAAAACACATGTCATTAATCCAAGTACTTTTCCCTTGGCCTGGACGACTTACAATTGCGTAGATATTTCCATTCTTTAAACCACCATACATTCTGTTAAATTCTGGATATGGAGTTATTAACCCAGTTTCTTCTTTTGGTGAATTTCCAATTTCTTCAATGATATCTTCTGCATCTTGAAAAAGATTAACTGGTAAATCATTTGTTGTATAAGCAGATATTTTCCCATTATACATGGCATCTGCATCTGCTAAAATTTGATCTATAGATAATTCACTATTTTTCGAAACATGAGTTTTAATTTTATCTGCCGTATCAAGTATTTCTCTACGAATTCTTAATTTTAATAATTCTTTGCAAGCTTCTACTGTTGCTTTTTCTGTGATTTGTGAAAAAGAAAGATTATCAATATAGTCATAAATATTAATATCATCTTTAAAAGAAATACCTAAGTTTTTAATTTTTTCTGCTAATAATACTTTATCAACAGTTTCGCCTTTGTGTTTTATATTCTTATAAACAGCATATATTGTGGAATGCACATCATTATAGAAATCATTTTCAGAAATAAAGGTATCAATATCTGCAAAAAGATTTTGATACTTAATTAAACCGCTTAATACATGTCGTTCAATCTGAACAGAATAAATCATTCTATATATGATACTACGTTAAAAATTAAAAGTCAAGTAAAGTATTTTATTCTTCAGTATCTTCTGCATCATCTTCACTGTCGAAATCATTATTATTTCTATTATTTTTATCTGATTGTTCTATTATAGCATCTGCTGTTGCATCCATATTCATTTGATCTACAGTACTGCTCCAAGAACCCAAATAATATAAAAGAGCCATTGCGTTCATTTGATTATCAAATTTTGTAAATACTTGTGGATCGCCTTTAGAATTAAAATTAAATAGAATATATCCACCAAAACTACATTCATCGAGTTGCTTTAGCAAATTATTAGGAAAATTAAATTTCTTTTTATTCGTCACCGAATATTTTACACTAAAAATTGAAATTTTATTTTATTTTTTGAAAGCAACCGCCATCCCACAATCTGCTCTATCATTTTCAAAATATTTTTTAATGTCATATAGATTTTTATCAATGGCTTCCAATAAAATAGATGGCCCTGGATGATAATTCGTATCGTGAAAAATCACTATTCCATCATCAGCTAGTAAATCTGTATATTTCCAATCATTTATAATTGTATTTAGAGAATGCCAGCCATCAATAAAAAATATTGATATTTTGTCTATACCTATTTCATGCATATAAGCCCTTACTCTTTCTTGGTCAAAAGAGTTGGCTTGTATTGTGTAAATATTATTTTCTTGATTATTTAAGAAGGTTTTACTCTCTAAATCTATACCTAAATATTTTGAATTTTTTGGTTTATGATTAAGCATTGCGCGAGTAAAAGAATTTTGTCCATTTCTATGAACTCCAATTTCAACTATATGATGTTTTGCATATTTTTTGGTAAGTTCCTCAGTAAGAAAAAAATTTGATGGAGATACTTCTATTGCAAAACCGTGGCTAAATGGTAATTGATCTTCATCATTTCCTTTTGGACCAAAATTTGTTATTTGAGGTATAAATTTAAGACCTTTTATATTAGATTCATTTTCTTGAATATGAACTTCTGCAGAATTTATATTTAATATCATATATTTTTCCTTATTTAATATATTATAATCTTATATAATTATAATGTCAAATTTTTTTTCTATATATTCTGGTGATAAAACCTTTAAATCAGATTCATATAATTCTAAGAATTTAAATTCATTCATTTCTAACCATTTTTCTTTTTTTACATCTCTTTTTATACTTTGAAGATATTTTAATCTAGAATTATCATGGAAGAATTTGTTAAATGATTCATGTTGATCGCCTTGTATCTCAACGGCTATCTTTTTTGTTGCATTTAATATATCAACTTTAAGCATGGAACCATAGACTGGAAACTCTTCATAAACGATATGGTTTTTCCAATAAGGATAAAAAAATTGTTTAAACTTAAACTGTAATTTACTACGGCTTTTACCTTCCCAATCTATTAAGTATTTTCTTACATTTTTATTAACGAGCCTGCCGTTAATATTTAATAGTCTCATGAAGCCAAAGTATTGATAAATTTACTATAAAAATAATCTACAATTGGTTTATTTTCTTCAAGATAGGATCTTAGATTATCAATGCCTTGATGTTGCTTTTTAAGCTCAAGATTTTGATTTTTAAGTTCATCAATAATCTCATCTGAGAATGTTACCCATGCGCCTTTTGCTGTTGCAAATTCCCAAGCAAGTATTTGATCAATAACTTCATACTCTCTCCAAACAGAAGATCCATCTTTGCGACCATATTTGATTGGATATTGAATCTTGGAATTTGTGGATTCATTGGTTGACTTTTTGATTACAATTTTAACATTATGACCAATAATTTTATTCTTTACTGAGTCATATTTATCATTTGGTTTTTCAAGAATAAGATCTTTGTTGAACTTTGGTTCAAATTCAAGAATCCAATTAGCAAAATGCAATAAAGCATTTCCACCAGTAGCGGTAGTTTGACGAATATCTTTATTCGCAGCATAAGGATCAAGTTTAATATCAGATCGTACTTGACTAATAAAGATTGCCATATGACCACGCTTAGAGAGGGCTAGAGAAATCTTCTTCATTAACATGGATGAGATAACTGCTCCACCAGCAACCTTTGTTGCTTCAGTCATGCTCTTTTGAGAATCACCTTTAGTCATCAATCCGTCAACTGAATCAAGAACAAATATATATCTCTTATTCTCATCATTTGATTGAATAAGGTCTTTCATTAATTCTGAAACAGTTTCAAAGATATTACATTCAAATACAAAGCAAGTTCCATCAACCCATTCTTTAGGATCAGTTACAAACTTAATTCCAGAACGCTCTTTGATTTCTTTGCTTAATCTTCCTTCAGCCTTGAAAAGTAAAGCTCTAGAGTTTTCTACTGATTTAAGAAAGTTCTTTGTTACTTCAAGTGCTTCTGAGGTTTTACCACCCTCATTCATTCCAATAAATCTATGCAACCCTGGGCATAAACCACCGCTTGTGGCTATATCCAGGTTTAAGCTACCAGTAGATACTTTATAATAAATTTCATCTTCGAAATTATAATGATCTTCTTTGTTGTCTTTTAAAAATGATAATAATCTATCTGATGCACTTGGACCAGATGATTCAACGACTTCTTCTTTAGGTTTTCTTGCCATATGATATAAATTCTAACAGACTTTTAGGCTTTTGGCAAACTTTTTTATCTTGTCCTAATTTATTTTCTTGTAATTCTATTTTTTCGGGTCTTTCTAAAGTTAGCTTATCTTTAATTTGTTCTGTAGCAATAAACTTCTTGCCTTCATCTGTTAAAAACCAAGCTAAACTAGGTAATTTTAAATCTTTTAAACTATTCCAAAATGAATAACCCTTATATGTTTTAATTAACCTTTGAGCTATTTTAATCTCTCTTGGCCAATCTACTTTTTGAGTAACGTATTTTTTAACTATAAATTGACAAAGTTTATGGTTTGTAATTTTCAATAATTTATATTATATTAAAAATATAATTTGGTCAAGTATTTTTGTATAAAAGTACAAAATCTGTACATATTCCAAAAAGATTTTTAGGCAATTTACTTTTTTTATTTTTTAAAACTATTACAGAATTGTCTGTTGTATTTTTGTTTGGATATGTCCAAATATAACCTTTAGAGGTTATTGTAAAATCATCTTTTTGATGCCAGAAGCAATGAATATTTCTATTCTTTAACATAAGACTTAAAGCATTTAAGTTTTTTGCATGACACCATAATTTTTTATTTTCTAAAAAAATTTCATTTATTTTATAAATTGGCTTGTCATGACCTAAATACCAATTATTATTTTTATACCACACATCTATCTCGCAATCAAAACCCATTGATAATACTTTGTCTACTTGATCTGGATTATTTTCTGTTTTCTTTTGTATTCCTAAAAGGTTGCCTCTATGAGAGATAACTCTCATATAATTTTATATGTAAAATCTATGCCATAATCATTATTGTTGCATTTATTTATTTCTATACTCATTATTTTTTACCCCATTTATCTATAGCTTTTTGATATTCTATACCGTAATTTTTATCTATAGATTGACGCATCGCTTTTGTACCAGCTAGAGTACCCATTGGATGAGAAGAAAGCGCTCCTCCTACATTGGCCATCCAATTTCCATGACCTACTTCATTCATAATGTAATCAATTAATCCTGGATGCATGCCACAACTAAGTGCAGGAACAGCATTTTCATCATTTAAGATTTTTATTGTCTTTTTAACTTCTATTGTCTCATTATCCATATATCCACCAATCATTCCTGCATGCAGAGTGGAGCAACCACTTTGAGCGACCAGCCTAAATATAACATTTTGATCTATACCATACCTATGATCTATACAATTTAAAATCTTATCTCCACTTTTTTGAAAATGAACTAGGATAGGAAGATCTAATTCTCTTACGCTTTTATATGCTCCTAATCCACAGTGAAAATTAATATGAACGCCATTTCCACCTAATTCATAAACTTGCTTAACTCTTTTTAGAATTTGTGAAGGATCTGCATGTATAGATACAGCATAAAAAACTTTTAAACCACTATTTCTTAAATAGTTCATAACTAATGGAACTCTTTTATGAATTGGGCAATGTTGCGGATCAGAAAGAATTTCGTCTTCTTTAATAAAATTACATCCTCCGTCAATCATCTCTTTTACAAGATCAAGATTTTTTTCTGGAGATAATCCTATTTTTGGTTTAACAATACCGCCAAATATTGGTTTGTCATTACTTATATTACAATATTGTTTTATTTCTTTTAAACCTATTTTTGGACCTTTTAGAATTTTTTTCATGTTTTCTGTTAATTGTAGGTCTGTTACAAAACAGCGATATATAATGTCTATGTCGCATTGTCCGCCCATGATCTGAACTAAAAGCTGACTTATTCCATCTGTTTCAAAATTTATATTTGTTTCTGGGAAAGCAAATTTTACATTTCCTTTATTCTTTTGCAAAAGCTCTTTCTCATCGGCCAATATTAATATGCAATGATTATCTATCATTTCTTGAGTTTCAAACTCTGATCTGGCACTTGGATTACCTATTGACTGACCTATCGCTAGGTTCCAAGCCGCATCCTTTAAATTAGTTTTAGATTCTAAATCATATGATACGATAAAATATCTTTTATAGAACTCTTTATCCAGTTGATCTTCTGTTCTGAATATATTATAATTTAACATTGTATTTATCTCCTTTTATAGAAGGTGTTTTCACTACGATTAATTCACAATCTTCTAGGAATATTGGATTCGCAACCTCACTAGGATATAATATGAATATATCACCTTTTTTTAAAGTTTTATTTTGTATTTTCATTTTTCCGCTGATTAAATAATTATACTCTGTCGCAATTTTGTGATAATGGATAGGCCATTTTTCATTTTTCTTATGCTTTTTATAACATATTTCAAAATCTTTAGTTTTAAATATTGTTGGTTTAAAATTTCCTATAAACCAACCTTCTTTAAAGTTTTTGATTTTATATATTTTCATATATATATTTTTCAAAATACATTAGATCCTCTGGTATACCAATAGGATAATGTAAATTATAATAATATGGTAGTATCTTTTTGCCATTCTTTATCATATAATTGTAACTTGGCGCAACATAAAATTCATTTGAATATCTATCGTCTTTAGATATCATCTCTTCTACTGATCTTATAAAATCATTTCCGTTCTTCCAAAAATGTAATCCATTTGTAGCTATATTGCTAATAACGATTTTTTCTTTTATTTCTTGTATGGTCAAATCTTCACCTAGTTTTATATAACTATTTTTTCTAGAATTTGAATGGAAAACTCCAATAACCCCATCCGCATTATTTAACTTACTAAAATCAAGTAAGTTTTTTAAATTAAAATCTAAAATTATTTGATCGCAATTAATTATAATTAGTGGTTCGTTTTTAATATATTCTTTTGCTAATAAGCATGTGCAAGCTGGTCCATCGGTTTTTTCATCAATACTTATTAACGTATATTTAATATTTAAATTTTTTAAAATTTTTATAAATTCTTGATTTTCAGATATCATCTTTAATGTTATTATAATAAAATTGATATCTTCTTGTTGATTTAGATTTTTTAGAACTTTTTGTATCATTGGTTCATTATAAACATTTATTAGTGGTTTAATTTTATTTGGATGAGATTTAGAAAATCTTTCTCCTAATCCTGCCATAGGGATTAATATATTCATATAATAATTTAAAATTATCTATAACCTAATTTAATATATTTTTCTTCTAAATTAAGGGGTCCATGATAATGAACTCCTTGGTGAATTCTATTATGCGGCACTATCATTAAATTTTTATGATTGATATTCCTAGCGTCAATTAAATCTTGACGAGAATATTCATTGCTATGATCTTCTATCTCTGAAATTTTATTTCTCCAAAATAATGGTAAGTCTTCTAATAATTTTTTATCATCTATTCCATTTGTATAATCTTCAAAAAGATATTTTTCAGCCAATGGATTGACATTGTAAAAATCTCTTTTTACTTTTCCACAATAATTTATTTTTATATTATTTTCAAAAAATCCATTTGGTATTTTTAATTGAGGACAAATTGAAAGTGGCATTTGAACAAAATAAGGGTATGCATCAAAATGTCTAATTATTTCTCCTTTTAATGGAATAAAAGTTTTTACTTTTGGATGTGGTTTTTTAGAAGGAAAAGCGAAATTTCCAAGATTTGGATAAAGATTTGTCAAAAGTCTATCCGTTCTTCTCATAAAAGTTTCTCCTATTTCTAAATCAAAAAATAGATGTTTGAAAAATGTAGTATTCACCATAACTATTGATGTGGTTGCTAAAAATTCAGCTTCCCAAAACATTCCTCTATCCGTAAAAGGATAATGATACGTATAAGATATATGTTCTGGCCAATGACTTATTGCAAAACTATTAATTTGTTCATTTGATTCATTATTTAATAATTTTATGCCTTCACGTATTGATATTAAATCATAATCAATAAATATATGATCGTCATTACCAGAGTATAATATTGGTTCTGTTGAATTTAATATATTTGAATTTTCTAAAGCTTCTTGCCATTGCTTTTGATTAGATGGACTATAATTATAATATTGTATATTTTTACCATTAAAAATTGAATATATATAATCTTTTAATTCAATTTCTCTATTTTTATAATTTAAATCTAATTCACAATATATAATAACATCTGTTATATCATCTATACATGAATAACTAGATAAACAGTATTTAAATAAATCTAATCTATCACAAGAATTTGGCCCACTAATTCTATTATTAGTTATAAATACATTAAAGAATAATATCATTTTTTTCTATATCCCATTTTACCATCTTTTCTACTAAATTGTCAAATGAAATTTTTGGCTTCCATCCTAGTTCTTTTCTAGCCATTGTAGAATCGCCAAGCAATAATTCTACTTCTGCTGGCCTATAAAATTTGGGATTAATTCTAACTAATAAATGAAAATCATCATTATTTTTCTTCATGCAAAATATTTCATCTTCTGGACGACCATCATTTATATAAATCCAATGGCCCTCAATTCCAACATGTCTAAATGCTTTTTCAACAAATTCTTTAATTGTATGAGTTTCATTTGATGAAAATACATATTCTTTAGGAGTGCCATCGTAATTTTTATTATAAATATCTTGATTAAGCATCATCCAGATTCCTTCAATAAAATCCTCGGCATCACTCCAATCTCTTTTTGCATCCATATTGCCTAGCTCTAAAGGAGCAAATTCTTCGTTATTTTTAATTGCATTATGAATTCTGGCTATATTTTTAGTGATTTTCCTAGTTACAAACTCTTCCCCTCTTCTTGTTCCTTCGTGATTAAATAACCAACCTTGAATTGCGTAAAGTTTATAAGAATCGCGATAGACTTTAATAAGTTGCCTAGATGCAGCTTTACTTGCTCCGTAAGGGCTTCTTGGTCTTAATGGATGTTTTTCATCTTGAGGAGTATAAACAACATTTCCAAATTCTTCACTTGATCCAGCTTGATATAATCTACAAGATGGTTTATATAGTCTAATCGCTTCAAGAATATCAAGAACTGAAGTGGAATTAGTTGCCCAAGTTTGTCTAGCAAAATCCCAACTACTTGCAACAAAGCTTTGAGCAGCAAAATTAATAAAATAATCTGGTTGCAGTTTTTCTACAGTTCTAGCAATAGCATGAGAATCTGTCAAGTCAAAATTAATCAAATGAAATCTATCAGAATTAATGTGTTTAATATTTTTATGATTATAAACGCTAAGTCTTCTAACTCCGCCAAATATTAATAGATCAGTATTCTTTAATAGGAAATCAACCATATGACTACCATCTTGACCAGTTACTCCAGTAATAACTACTGTTTTTCTGCCATTAATGATTTTTGCTGCGTCCTCGATATTAAGAATATTTGCCGTATCTATTTTTTTGCCGTGATATGTTTCTTGAAAATTATTGCTCATTTTAAGATCTTAATTTTCTCTACAGCTTCTTTCCAATAAATATTTTAGTTTTTTAAAGATATTAATTTAATATATACTTCTTGTATACCTTTTTCTAGACCAATAATATCTATTGGTAGATCACTAACGCCACAATAATCTCCAACAATTATATCTTTTTCTAGATTGATAGGTACGTTGTAATTATTCAATATATTAATATAATTAGCTATTTCTAAAAGAGATTTTTTATGTTTATATGAACAATCTATTTGTTTAGGTAAATCGTTATTGTCAATATAATATTTAATTAAATTAATAAAATCTTTCATGTAGAAAAAATCCATTAATTTATTAACGTGAAGTAGCATTGGTTCTTTGTTTATGTATCTTAATAGATTTGACTTTATAAATCTTGTGTCTAGTTCATTTTCATCAAATACAGCGAAAATTCTTATGTTATAAAAATTAGGCTCTTTTTGAATGATGCTATTTATGATGCTCTTGCTTTTGCCATAAGGAGTTTCTTGCATACAAACTTCTGCTCCAGATCCAAGAGATATTAATTTTTTAAATTTATGTTTATTAATGAAAAGATTATTAAACATATTTAAATTAGAGTCTAGAACTGATTGGTCATCAATTTTTAATCTAGATCCGCCTTGGATGGCTGCATGAATTACTATATCAAAAGTTTGATCTTTAAACCAATCGTTTACTGCTTGAGTATCTTCTAAGTCAAAATCTTTTCTTGTTATACTTGTTGTATCGTAAAATTTACATAACGCGTCGTATATTGATTTAGCAATATATCCATTACCACCAGTAATTAAAATCTTCATTTACCTTTAAGTTTTTGTGCAATTTCTAAAATTAGATCTTCTTGACCAGCTACTAGTTTTCTATTCCCTAATTCAAATATCAAAGAAGAATATTCAATTCCATATAGTTTCGATGCTTTAATGATTGGTTTTTCAAAACCAGAAAATAATTTATTCAAACCAGTTAAAATATTGATCGGAGTAGCAACTGGTGCTTCTGGAACTAAATAATCCATAACTTTATCCGCCTCTTTGATTACTTCTTTAAAATCAATTTCTATTTCAAATCCACTTTTTTGTAAAACAGGAATAAGCAATTCTAGTTGGGCATTGCCTGCTCCTGCTCCAAACCCACGGATGCAAGCATCAATTAAATCTGCTCCAGATTGAGCCGCTATTAAAGAATTAGATATTGCGCACCCTAAATTATTATGCGCATGAAATCCAATTTCAACGTTAGTATATGTTTTTAATTTATCTATTCTTTCTTTTACATCGTTTGGTAAATAAGTTCCAGTAGAATCCATGATAATTATCCCCATCGCTCCATAACCTTCCATAATTTTAGCTTGTTTAACTAATTCGTTGGCATCAACTAAAGCACTCATCATCAATACCCCGTAAACAACTTTATTATTTTCAACTAAATATTCTATATGCGATTTTGATAAAGTTGCTTCCGTGCAATGAGTTGCAATTCTAAATATATCTACTCCATAATCTATTGCACCTTTTATATCATCAATTGTAGATATTCCTGGAATACTATGAACGCCTAATTTAGAATTTTTTAAATTTTTTCTAGCTGTTGTTAGCATTTCTTTATCTGTATTAGGACATTTTCCTATTAATAACGATGAAGCAGCTAAACCATTCCCATGACCTACTTCCACAATTGGAATTTTCGCTTTGTCTGCAAATTGGCAATATTTTTCTATACTATCCAAACTTATCGTATGTTTTACACTATGGTTTCCATCTCTAAGACTTGAATCTGTTATGGTAATTTTTTTCATGAATTGGGTTTTAATTTCTCTGTTATTTTAATTGCGGCACAATTTATAATATCTAAATTTCCAGCATAATCTGGTAAATAATCTCCAGTTCCCTTCACTCTTATGCTAAGTACTAGTACGTTATTTTCATTCATTGTTGGTGGTAAAACTAATTCATAATGTGGTATATACGTTTTTAACTCTTCAATTTTATCTAATAATTTTTCAGTTAAATTTTTAAAATCAATATGTTTTGTTTTAATAAAAATTGTAGTTTGCATATCGACACATGGCTCTGCTGGATTAAGATTCAATATAACTTTTGTATTTGCACATCCTGTAAATTTTGTAATAGCTTTTTTTGTAGTATTGATATAATTATCTACATTGATTCTTGTAGCCATCCCTGCACTTTTTGAAGCTACCTGAGATACTATTTCAATATATTCTAAACCTTTACAATGTTTTGATAAAAGATATAGCATGGGAATTGATGATTGTCCACCACAAGTAATCATGTTAACATTTGAATCTGTTAATATAATTTCTGAATTTATATCTGGAACACACATATCACCTACTTTAGATGGAGTTAAGTCGATTACTTTTATTCCTTGTTCTTTAAAAATATTTGCATGCTTTTGTGCGTCTATGGCATTTGAACAATCAAAAACAATATCACAGCATTTAGGATTATTTATAAAATAATTTATCCCTTGATCAGAAGTATTTATTCCTCTGTTTTTTGCTAAAATCATTCCATCAGAATCTAATCTCCTTCCAACAAAAGCCACTATGTCGATAAAATTAGTTTTTAAAATTTTAAATAATAAATCTGTTCCTATATTTCCTGTGCCAATTATTGATGCTTTTATTTTCATCTGATTGCTAATTTACTTCTTTCGTTAATTCCAGATATCATTGCTTCTTCTATTTCTTCTAAAGAAAGCAGCGGAAACATTTCCTCTAATAAACCAGCTTTAATTGTGCCATCTTCTTGTTTCATCCCTCTTACTTTTGGTATGAATTCTTGATCTGAATCCATAAATACTTCCATGATTGCTTGAGAGGAATCGTTTAAGAATTTATCTATTTCATTTTCTGTATAATATGAATATCCAAATGCTGAAGCTACTCTTTTATAGTCTGGTAATTCTACTCCAGTTTTTTTATCAACACAAGTTCTATTGCCTTTGAAAAGCATTTTTTGAGTATGTTTAATCATTAAATATCCATCATTATTAAATATAATAATTTTAACTGGTAAATTATGAGTTTTTATAGTTTGAAGTTCTTGGAGATTCATCATCATTCCTCCATCGCAATTCAAACAAACGACAGGATTATTTCCAAAACCAGCTCCTACTGCAGCCGCTAAACCATACCCCATTTCACCTAAACCTAAAGATGTAAACATTTTTTGATTTGGTTTTATATTAAAACCATAAAATCCACTTAATAAAGCAGTACCCATATCAGTTACAATAGTATAATTATCTGGTAAAGCTTTAGAAAATTTATCTATAAATGTATATGAATTTTTTGGGTCAGCTAAATGTTCTGGAATAACTAATGGGTATTGTTTTTTTATTTTATTACAATAATCTATCCAAGGTTGAATATCTGGCATTATATTTAACTCTGTTTGATTTAATATTTTTAATAATAAATTAACATCTACATTAAAATTTTTACCATTAAATTTTTTAGTTTCACTTGGATCAATATCAATATGAATTATTTCTGCTTTAGGTGCAAAATCTTTTCTAGAATAACCAGTCTGTAAAAGAGAAAGTCTACTACCGAGAACAATTAATAAATCACTATTTTGTACAATGAAATTTGCCGATCTTTGCCCTTGAACTCCTGGCCTTCCAAAATTATTCAAATGATTCGTTGGCAATAAATCAATAGCTGACCAAGTTAAAACTGTTGGTAAATGATATTTATCAATAAATTTTTTAAATAAATCTTCGGCATGTGATAATTTTATTCCATGCCCACCTAAAATTAAAGGTCGTTTAGATTTGGATAATCTATCAATAATATATTCTGCTTCTTTAATTGGTTGATAAAGTTCATCATTATCTATAAAATTAGATTTGATTTCTGCATTTTGGCTTTGAGTATCAAATGGTACTTCTAGATATACTGGGCCTGGCCTTTTACTTTTTGTAATTGAATATGCTAAATGTAAAATTTCATTTATATTTTCTTTAGTTATGCGAGCAGATAGCTTTGTGCAATTCTTATAAGTTTCAACTGAGTCATATCCTTGTACCCCATACATCCTCATATCTTTATATTCTTCAATATAATATGTTTGTTCTTGTCCTGCTATAATAATTCCTGGAATTGAATCTGCCCAATTGGATAATATACCAGTAAATGCATTTGAAGATCCTCCTCCAGCTGTTACCAGTGCTGCTGCTATTTTACCAGTAGTTCTATAATAAGCCCCCATAGCCATAACAGCTGCTTGTTCGTGATGAGTTGCTACGAGTTTAATTTTTGTTTTATTAATTGAATCAAAAATATATGAATTTGCTGATCCTATAATCCCAAAAACAACTTCAACTCCTTGTTTTACTAAGGAATCTGCTATAATATCGCTAATTTTTACCATATAAATTTATTTTTATAATATGCCACGATGCGTTTTAGTTCTTTATCAAATTGCTTTTTAGATTTCCAGCCTAATTTTTTTAATTTGGAATCATCAAGAGCATATCTAACATCTTGACCTATTCGAGTACATGACCAATCTATATGTTGGTCTATATTTTTTAAATTTATATTATTTGCTACAAGAATTTTTTTAATAGTATCAAGGTTGCTTTGTTCAAAGCCTCCACAAATATTAAAAATTTCATTTTCGACTTGAGATTCAATTATAGTTATAACTGCATCTGCTGTATCTTGAGCATGTAACCAATTCCTGATCGGAGTTCCATTATTATGGAGCGGAATTTTTTTTCCTATTTTAAGATATTTGCATGCTTTTGGAATAAGTTTTTCTACATATTGACCAATTCCATAATTATTAGTTGGTCTAACAATAATATATGGTACTTTGTAAGTTCTTCCCCAAGCCATAATCAACATATCGGCTGCAGCTTTCGTGGCAGAATATGGATTAGACGGTTTAAGTAAATCATTTTCTGTGTGAAAACCTTCGTTAATATCTCCATACACTTCATCCGTACTAAAATGAATTAAAATTGGTTTTTTAACATTTTCTCCTCGATGATTTTTAATTAATTCTAAAATATTATAAACACCATCTATATTTGATTGAATAAATTCGGCGCTACTTGCTATACTGTTACCTACATGAGTTTCTGCTGCAGTATTAATAATATAATCACAATCATATAAAAATTTAAGATCATTTATATCACAATGCACAAATGAAAAATTTGGGTTTTTATTAAACTCATCTAGCAAATCTTCATTTGCTGCATAAGTAATCTTGTCTACTCCTTTTACATACCATCCTTTTTGTAAGCACAACCTTGTTACATAAGAACCTATGAAACCTAGACAACCTGTTATATATACAATTTTCATATAGTTTTAAAAAATTCGTTTACAACTTCTTCAACATAATTTAATTGTTGATTAGTGATAACTGGACTTGTTCCTAAAAAGAACGTATCAGTTGTTACTTTTCTTGCAATTGGATAATTTTTGATCACATCTTCTTGGGGGATTATTCCAGCATAAGCTGGTTGAAGCATAATGTTTCCAGCAAAATATGGGCGAGTTTGAATTTTTTTATCTTCAAGAAAATGAACAATATCTTTTCTTTTAAATGGAGCATTATCTTTAATGGTTAAAGCAAAGGCAAACCAACTTGGATCTGCCCAATCAGTCGCTTTAGGTAATACAAAGTGTTCTTGAAACTTATAAAAAATTTGATTTAATCTAATGTGATTAAGTTTCCTAAGAGTATGTATCTCTGGAAGTTTTTTCATTTGAACTAAACCCATTGCAGCTTGTAGTTCTATTGGTTTTAAATTATAGCCAATTTCATCATAAACATATTTATGATCAAAAATTTCATCTGGTAATGAGGGAAGCCAATTTGCAAATCTATTTTTACAAGTTCCATTTTTCAAAAGGTTAGCTTTTTTACCAACACAATAACATCCTCTTCCCCATTCTCGAAAGCTTCTCGCCACAATTTCTTGTTGATGAGTATTGCATGCCACAAATCCTCCTTCTCCCATTGTCATATGGTGAGCAGGATAAAAAGAGCAACTTGCAAATTCTCCAAAACTACCAAGGGGTTTATTATCAAATGTTGATCCGAGTGCGTCGCAACAATCTTCCAATAATATTAAATTGTATTTTTTAATAATTTCCATTAAGGCTCTCATATTTGGTGGATTGCCTAAAACATGTGCGAATGTAATAATTTTAGCTCCACCCTTTGCTTGTTCTTCAACTTGATCTAAATTAAGATTGAGAGTATCCAAGTCGATATCAACAAAAGCTGGAACAAATCCAACTTGAAAAATTGGATTAATCGTAGTTGGAAATCCTGCTATTGGTGTTATAACTTTAGTTCCTTTAGGAAAATTATAAAGTCTTTTAGAAGCCATAGCTGACATCATAATTAAATTTGAGCTACTTCCACTATTCGTTAAAATACCATATTCTTTATTTAAAATTTTAGGAAATTGATTTTCAAATGAGATTCCTTTATCTCCAAGTACTAGCCAACCATTTAAAAGAGTTTCTATAGAAGAAAGATATTCTTCATTTGAAAAATATGGTCCAGCGTATTGAACCCAATCCTTGCCAGATTCCCATATTTTATTGTTATTTTTCTCTGACAAATAATCAGAAATATCTGACAATATCTTTTCTAGTTTAGAATCCATCAATGTAATAATATTATATATTTATAATAAAATCAAGTTTTATTTAATGATATATTGATTATACTCGTTAGCCAAATGAATTCTTTGGTCTAAGGTTCTTGCAGGCCAATGTATCATAAAATCTCCATATTCCCATTGACCACGATTACCATAAAAATCTTGACCTTGTTGATAATGAGTTATACTATTTGCACTTCCATGAAAATTATGGTGTGGATACATTTTATAATTATATGCATTAATCATATGTTGAGGTAATATTTTAGTTATATTAGCATATTTTGGTTTACCACAATTTTCAGTGCAAGCTACAAAATTTTCATCATGAATAATATGAGTCAAATCTATGATCGCTAGCTGTTCTGCCCATAAGTGTCTAATATATCTATTGTAATTAACAATAATCTCTTGAAAGAACTCTATAGCTTTTGGCGTATTTTTTATAATAAAAGAATCACTATTTATTGCGTTTGCATCTGTTGCTATGAAGAAATCGTGCTCATCATCTATTAGATCAGTTATTTTAATTTTATAATTTGTAATAAATGTATCTGTGCCACACCAAAATAATAAATCACATTGATTGGTTTTTAATAATTGAAGTGCTTGGTATATTTTTTCAAATCCTATGTGCTCAAATTTAAAATCAGAAGTTTTTTCCACAAAAGTATATCCATGCAAATCGCAGTATTCTTTTTTATTTTTTGATGTTATTTCAGCTAATGGAGCATAGTTTCCTGCCCATAGAGTAAGTACTGTAACTCTCATGTTTTTATTTCTTTCATATTTGAATTAAAAAACTTTTTTTGTAATTCGCATTTCTTTTCATATCTTAACATATTAGCTTTATCTACTTCTTTAGCTGTGATTTCTCCATACCTAGCTTTTTCAACTGCATCAAATGTAATTTGATTCGCTTCAATCATTCCGTGATATTCTTTCGAATTGACAATTTCTTGAGTCATATTTTCACCAATTTGGTTTTGTATATAATCAAGGCAATCTTTCCAAGAAGATTCGACTTGTTGATTAATATTTTTCTTTACATGAAGAATGCTTAAGTAATCAAATGCATAAGCTTCATCAACTAGTAGATTAATCATAATAGATAATGTATATTTTAAAAGATTAAATCTAAATAATCTTCTTTCCAAAATGGATATATTTCCCCATTAAGTGCCTTTTTTATATTATCATAGGATATTTTTGGAACTAGCTTAGATTCATTATCTTGATGAAGATGTACATTTTGAGGGTATAGCCAATTCATATCTGATATCTGTATATCCTTTAAAACTGGTAAGACCACATCTGAAGCGTTTATTGGAATATTTATAATGATTATAGACTTAATATCAAAACATGCAGCTAGGTTCATAAACCCACTATTTAAGCCTATAAAGTATTCGCAAGTGGAAAGTTCTTCTATTGAATCTATTATAGATTTACCACAAAAATTAGAGCAGTTTTGCAATCCAACTGATTCCCCGCCAAATTGTACAAATGAATATTCTGGATTTTTAGTTATGAAATCATTTATAATTTTAATGTTTTCTGGATATATTTGTCTTGGTTTAGAATGTGAATTTAAAGAAAATGCGCTTGCTCCTGTGCTTAAATGTATGCCAATTTTGTTTTTAATTTTTTGTTTATTTGTATTTAAATAAGATTTAGGTTTTGGATGTATTGGCAAATTAAGAAATCTACGCATCTTTTGTATGAGATGCCCGCTACCTAGATTATAAAATTCTAAAAGTTCTACTCGTAAAAAATCGTTACTTTGAATATGATTAGAATCTTTAAACTTATTAAAATATAAAATATCTGAAAAATGTTTAGATTGGCTAAAGATATTTAAATTGCTTCTTGTATTTTCGTCTTTGAATAAAAGATTATTTAAAGTAACAACATCTCCGATGCCATTATTATAATTAACTATATTTGTATAATTGGAATAATCTTTGACTTGATCAATGTTATTCTTTGCAGACTCCAAATTCGAATAGTATGATATGATATACTCTTTTATATTATTCAAGATAATAAATTTTATCTTAAATAAGATTATAAGTCAAACAATTTATACTAATGTCAAGAGATATTTTAATTGATTTAAAGAAGCAAGAATTTCGTCTCTGATATTTAATAAGTCTGAATCTTGAGCTTTATCTAACATATCATTCAATCCAATCAAAAATGCAATATACTTATCTGTAAGAGTTATAAAATCTGTATCTTTATAATTAGCTAAAGAAATATTAAAAGTATTAGCAGCAATTACTCTGCCGTATTTACCCATATAGGTTTCAATAAATTCATCAGTATTTTCCATCAAACTACTTACTATTTCATCAAATGATTTATGTTGTGAAAATGAAGTTGTTTGCCAATGTAGTATTTTATATTGATGTTGCATTTGAAGAAGAGTTGTTTGAATCAATTCGCCTTTACCATCTGTTTCTGCTTTAACTTCTTCTGCTGGTTGTATTTGTTGTACTGATCCACAATTTGGTTTTCCACAAGAAGCTTTAGTTTCTTCAATTTTAACTTCTGGAGCTGGTGTGGTTACTGCTGTATTATTTGGTTCCTCGACTTTAACTTCTACTTTTGGGGCTTCTTCTACTTTTGGTTTATTCATGTTTTTAATTTCTTCGGTAAAGTCTATTTCGATTTCACCTTTAGCTTTCTTCTCTGGAGTACGAAAAGTGTTCAAACAGATAGCAACTTTTTGATTTTGTGGTCTTGGAGTTTCACCATCTTTATTTAAAAAATGCATACAGCGACCCATATAATCGCTTTCTTTTTCATTCTTTTTTCGTTGAGGAATTGGCATATCAACTATTACACATTATTTACATGGATTTACTATGCTATTAGAGGTATTGCCAATCTCATCAAATATTACTTTAGATAAAGCGCCAGCTTCTATATAATAAGTTAATTCTAGGCCATTATTCCAATAGTACTTATCATCTTTTTTATAGAATCTATTGGTATAATCATCTTTTCCAACTATGTAGCAAGGTCTAATTATTGAATAATTTTTAATATTATTTACTATAAAATCTTCGCACTCTTTTTTATTGTGGGCATACCTAACCATTTCATACATATCTGGACTTACATTTTGAAATGGAATAGCTTCAACCGCGCTAGTTGATATAAATATATATTTATTAAACTTTAAAGATTGATAAGTATTTTTAAATTGATTTAGATCATAACAAGAAAAATCAACCACAACATCATATTCTTTATTTTTTAAATTACTACAATCTTTTTCATTGTCTCTATTTATAAAGATGTCTGGAGTTTTTGTAATTCCTCTATTGGCTAGAATTAAGTTATAATCACTATTAAGAGATATATAGTCTACAAAATTCTTACCTACGAATTTGCTTCCACCTAGTATTAGAATATTCATTATTAGATACTATTAATTAATCTCGTGTTTGTTTAGTATATCTAAAATATCATCAATAGTTTTAAATGTTTTAATATTTTTATTTTGATGCCAATTTAAGACAGAAAGGTTTTGCTCTTTCCATTCCCAATAATAAATATAAGTTGGAATACCAATACTTGTGGCGATATGTGCCATCCCACTAGTTATGCCTATAAAAATTTTAGATTCAGATAAAGTCTTAATTGAGTTAGCAAGTTCTCCTTCGTGTTCTCCTACTATAGTAGCTTTATAATTTTTTAAACATAATATTTTTCTATATATATCATTTTTAAAGTCTGAAGAAATATTTCTATGGTTATCTATCCAATTTGGTTTTGCTCCTTCGTATATGCCTTTATTTTGATTATAAAATTTTGATTCTATTTGAATGCTGATTTTATTTATATTGTTTAAGTTTTGTTTTAATTTAGTAGGTACTGGAGAATTCTTGCAAAACAATGCACTCTCTGGTATAGTAAATGATCTGCTTGATTCATTGTGTTGATTTTGAGGTTCGTCTACTATTTCAATTTCTGCTCTAGAAGAATCTAAAAGGTCAAAACATTGTTTTATTTTTTCTTCGTAATTATGATTATAGTTTGTTTTAAAGTTTTCAAAACTATAAGGATATTTTGATATATAAACTTTATTTTTATTTTCCCTGCTTAAAAGAATTGCCCCACTCACTATTAACCAAATATCTCCTAAATGAGCTTCATCTGCAATTCCATAGATTTTTTTCATATTATCTTATAAAGTATTGATTGCAGAAACTTAATAATGCTAAAATAACTGTTGGTGCAAAAAACCATATTCTTAGAAAAGCAAGCATTCCTAAATGTAAGCTAATAGCAAATAAAATAGCAAAAGGTCTGGTTTCTTTTATAAAAAAGAGAATCGAGGAAAGAAATTGAAAACACATTGTTCCATAATTAAGAGTTTTGGCAATAAATAAATTTGAAAAAATATTTTTACAAATTCTTCTGCCCCAAGCTACAGACAATACCGCATTTCTTAAAGCCAATCCTTCTTGCCAATACTTGTCTTTAAATTTATGCGTGCTAGAAAGAAAATAACTACTTATAACTGTAAGCTGTATTATTCTTAGACTCCAACCATCTATAATATCTAAATTTGAAGAAAGACCCAGGAGATAATCAATTGAATATCTTGATCCACAATCTATTAATGATAAAGAAAACAACATAACTCTAGCGTATACATCCGCATCACTACATAACAATGGGTAAGTTCTAGCTTGTAAAGACGCATAAGTTAGAAAAAATATAAATATAGAAAAATTAGTTAAAAAACCAAAAATAGAAGTTATTCCAGAAATTATAAATAAACTTAAAATAATAATTTGAGCTAATTTAGATTTAATTATGCATCTATAGTTAAATAATGAAAGTTGACGAAGATCCGATGTATCGTAAAATTCTGGAGCATATGGACCTTCTGGTTTTGAAAAAAGAATAATATATTTAAATATATACAAAAAAGAAAAGAAAAAATATCCACAATATAAAATTCTTAATATTGCAGCAAAATAACTAGAAATTTTATATTCAAAGAAAAAATTATATATATCTAAAACGCTTATCATAAAATCTTTCATCTATAACCCAATGGAATATTAATTCTTCTTTGATTGGCTTTGATCTATTTTTTATTATTTCATCTTTTTCAAAAGAACTATACAATGATGAAAAAATTTGAAAAGAAATTAATTCGTCATCCATATTAGTATAATATGTTTGAATTTTTTTTCTAAAATAATCATTCATAAATCTATCAAATTGATGTGCTGTATAATTAAAAGCTAAATGTTGTCTTATAAAATGTGGACCTAGATAGAGATCTCCAATTTTTTTATCTATCCTAAGATACCATATTTTCTTTATCTTGCGGGTAGTTGCAACTAATTTAATATCTCTAAATTGATCACTCATTTCTAGAAATACTCCAAATCTAGAAAAAAATCTACTTAAATCTACAAATTTATTTCTTTTGTTTAAAATTGGTAAATTTACTTGAAAAGCATTTATTAAAATACTTTGAGATAAAAATATTAAATATAATAATATTATAATAATTTTAAAAACAATCATATATTAATTTCTGTTGGTGATGAAATTAATTTGTTTTTTGTTTTGAAAAAAAATGTTTGATATAGTCTTCCCTCTTCAAATACATTAGAGAATCCATCTGCTCCGCTATGGGGAGTTTGAGCTCTACAGAGAATTAGTCTATTGAATACCGCTCCTAATGAATCTATTAATTTCCAATTTTCTTTTGAAGTCATCCAGTCATAATTTTTATTTTTATCTATATTTTCCCATAAAAATAATCCAGAATCAATTGGAGCATCTGGATTTAAATAAATTAATCCAACCCAATCATTATACTCTAATGAATTCCACCAGTCTGTTATATGATTATGTACAGCGCCACCTAATTTTTGCCCTGTAAGAGGTTTCATATGAAATGTACAATTCCATTTTGGACTTTTTTTAGGATCTTCGTGGTTTCTTTTACCATCAGAATCTTTTGGGTGAGGTGGCCTACTTCTTTGCCAATTTTCTCGGTCTATTTCTTCTCCAGTTAAAAATTCTAAATTTTTAATTAAACTTTCGGAAGATTTAAATGGGCATTCATGCCATTCTTTGAAATTATTTGCATACCATAATGGCATCCCATATGGTAAGTAATTATCAAAATTTAATTCATGTATGGCGTATTGCCTAACTCTATGAGGATCTTTATAAAAATTTTCTGCAATTATGACATCTTTTTTCATGTTAGTAAATTATTTAAATCTGTATTAAAATATTGAAAAAAAGTTGGACTTTGTTCAAGATCATAAAGTTCTTCTTTTTTCCATCGTTCAAAAAATAATCCAGTTTCTTTTTTTCTTTTCTTGAAAGCATCTAAATTTCTTTTTAATAAATAATTTGGATCACTGTGAAACCAATGAACGATAGCGCTTCTATCAAATTTTGCGCCAATAAATCCATGATAAGAATGTGGGCAAACTTCAAAAGCAAATAAGCGATTATTTACGGGTTTAACTTCTTTCACAAAAGATTTTAAATCGTAACTTTCGTACACTCCTGTTCCTCCTCCGTCTTTTTCTTCTAATAAGGTTTTATTATTTAGATAATAAATAATTGCAATTTGTCTAACGATTTTAGATGTTTTTGGTTGTAAATTTTTTGAGTCATCTTGATAGTCACAATCTATCCCAGTTAATTTAATTTTTTTATTTTTATCATTAATCGCAGAGCATATACTTAAATCTGCATGAGACCAACCATCTCTTGAAGGTTTTTCTGGTGAACCTTTATGAAAATGAACAGAAAGAGTTACGTGTTGATTTAACTCAACATCAAAAAGTTTAGATATAAAATTTTTATATATTTCTTGAATGAAAAAATCATATCCCTCTGAACAGTCTTCTTCTTTTAATCCATATATAAAGGCATCATAAAAATTATCTGATGCTCCTATGTTTCCAGCTGGTTTATCGGTTTTTTCGATAAGTAATGGAAATTTTTTACATAATTTATTATAAATCTCTTCTGTAAAGAAATTATCTATTATAGCATAATTGTAAGGCTTGTTAAATTTTTCTATTTTGATATTTTCTGATATATAAGGGTGGCATGTTATAGGTACAGAGTCCATAATAAATATTATATTGAACAAGGATTATTTTTTCAATATAATAATAATATGACCTTATCTACTACTTTAATTTGCTTTGCTGTGTTAGTTTATATATGGTATTTAGTAGAGAGAGTTAAGTAAAAATTAATTAATAATATACATTTCTGCTCCCCATAAAGCAATTTGTGTTCCTCCATTAAAATTTTCAGCGAAAAATGCGGTTGTATAACCATCATCATCATATGAAGCACCAGTAGTAAATGTTATAGTAAACTTTTTCCATTCAGAAGTTAAGTTTCCTAAAGCAGGTAAAAATGCTCTATCTGTAGATCCATTTCTTGTTACGTTTATTACGTTTCCTTCTGCGGCTTCTCCAGCAATTAATTTTGTCCAAATAGAAAATTGATATCTTGTAAATGGTATCCAATATTGAAGAAATCCTTGAGATACAAAACAATTTGAGGCAGCTATAGACTGGTATATTACAGCTGAATTAGAATTATCTGGAGCTGTAGTTTTTCCAATTCTAAGAATACTGGGTCCTTTGAACCATCCAGAACCATTAAATCCTGCACTTGGACATGTAGTTGTATCTACTTCAAAAGGACATGTAAATAAATTACTACTATAAACAGGTATTCTTGGAATTTTGAAGGTTGTATTTTTTTTAATTATTAAGCTCATATTTTTAAGCAGCGGTAATGGTTACTATCATAGAATTAGGAATCCATCCAGTAATTGGAATATATGCTCCATTTGTTGAGTTATTAGATGCAATAATATCATATGATCCATTTCCATCTGGGGTAAGGAATGCCCAAATATTTGGAGTATAAGAAAAATCAAAAATAAGATCAAGGGATCCATTAGATCCAGCATAATATGCTGTTGGAAAAGCGAATTTTGTATAAGCGATATTTTGAAAATCATATCCATAAATTGGATCGATCAATGATACGAGTAAATTAGTCGTACTCGCCACAGGAATTCCAGCTGGAATTACAACAGCATCTCTTTTAACTATAAAAGCCATAAACTATATTACACTAGTCATTTAAATAGTTTTTTATATCTTTAATTAGCTTTTTTCTATTATTTCTTTCTAAAACTGTTACTAAAGTAGCTAATGATACTGGGAAGAATACTCTAAGAAAGAATTGAAGGTGATCTTCTCTACTTAATAAATCAAAGTAATTAAAGTAAAGGTCACTTAGCCCCCAAAGCGTGAAAAGCATAGCTGGCACAAATGAGATAAAAAAGAACTTATCATAAGTTTTTAAATTACCCCACCAATTTTTTATTTTGATTGCCATACATAGGCTTACACAAGATTAAATTGGAGTTGCTTCTTTAGGGTTTGGATTAGAATTTACTGGCGGTATAAGTAGAGGGTTAAATTGTTGAGATCCAAATGGCTGCGAGATATTGCTACTACGATTTTCAGATCCGCTTTCAGCATTAACATCTAAAGCAGGATCAATCTCTGTTTCTGTTTTAGACTCAAATCCTTTTGATTCAACTTCTACTGATCCTCCGCCAGATGGAACATCATAGCTTTTGCCCATAATATCAAAAGATATTGGAACTGAATGTCCAGAGCTAGTTAAGGTTATCTTGCCATTTTTATCTTTGTTGATTGATATTTTAATTTTATCTTCAGCATAAGAAGATTGAATTAAAATTACGGCTAATAGTATATATATTAATTTGTGCATAAATTTGCTTTTAATCTTATTCTTTTTCTCATATAACCTATACATATATAATGTTCGTTTGTGTCTATAACTGGTTTTGGTTTTGGTTGTAAACTTAAAATCCAAGGATGACTATTCTGACCTATTGGCTCTGCTCTACATATAAAAGATGATCCTTCATCAACTGGCACGTATTCAAAATCAAGACCAAGATTATATTGTTTTATAGGTCCAACATTTTTTGTATAGAAAAACGCACAAACTGCACCTATCGGAAATAGCATTAAATAAAGCAATAATTCTGATCTTATAAATGATTTCATTATATTATGAAAATTGAATATCTTCCATGACCCAAACATTGATAATAGTATCTATAATTTTCTTCGCCATTTTTATATACCCCAAAAATATCATCTTGAAAATATTCTTTTAGTGATACCGTTTGATGATCTCCAACGTTTTTATTTACCCAATTAGATACTTCTTTGACATCTCCTTCAAAGACTACTTTTTTTCCATGAGTTGCGTATTGCATTTTTCTAATCCAGCTGCGGTTTGTATATCTAAATTATTTTTAGTTTGTTTGACCACAATTGATCCTATCATAGTTAATACTAAAATGCAAGCAAAAACTAATCCATAATGTGTTTTTTCTTGTGCTTTCTTTTTGGCTCTATATTGATAAAAATTACTTATAAAATCTTCCGTATCCCTTTTAGATGGAAGGCTCTTTTCATAATTATCTAATAATAGGTTTCTCAATTGATTATCCATTTCTTTTAGATATTCTACGACAAGCAAGTAAAGAAATCAAACCTAATCCAAATAATTGGAGTGTTGATGGTTCTGGGACATTAGCAACAACGCTAACTATTCCATCTGTTGTAAATGAACTAGTATTCCAACTTAGATCACTTGAATTTAAAGTTGGTAATGCAACGTCTAGTTTTGTTATATCAAAATTTGTAGCATCAATGCTTCCAAAATTAAATAGATCATATGAATCTCCACTAGCGAAATTATAATTATTCAATACTTCAAATGTAAAATTTGAATTTGATCCAAAAGTTAATAAATTAGTAACATTGATAGCATCGTAGGTGACTCCTCTGGTAGTGGGCGCGCCTATTTGGAATGCAAATGTTCCGTTGCTTCCATTTAAATCATAAGCAGTAAGCAGACCAGGGCTATTGCCAGGGGCCACAATACCACCATTTAAAGTCAAGCCTTGTACACTACCAGAGCCACCTAATGTACCTCCTGTATTTACTATAACATCTCCTGCGCGTCCATTTACGGAAAGTAAACTTCCATTAATTGTGGTACTTCCAATAGTGCCACCTAAATTTACTGTAGCTGTTCCAGCATTAACTATAGTTGTTCCAGCTGTACCAGAAACTAATAGAGTACCACCTCCAACTGTTGTAGATCCAACTGTACCACCATTATCTACAAGTAAATTTCCGCTATTTAGAGTTACTCCACCTGCAACTCCTTTGACTTGAAGAGTTCCTCCAGAAACTATAGCAGAACTTGATAATATAGAACCAGTTGTATTAACTAGTAATTTTCCTTCTTGTACTGTTGTATCTCCATTATAAGAATTAACTCCTTCTAGAGTTACTGTTCCTAATCCTGTTTTTGTAAGCCCTCTGATTGCAGAACCAGTATTAAGCAAAGATCCTTTAAATAAGAAATCTCCAATACCTCCAACAACATTATAATCTGCTGTAGTAGATCCAACATCTAATGTACCATCAAATTGCACTAGTAAGTTTGTACTATTGTTGAACATCCTTCTACCACCACTATTACCAGTGGATACAGTTAATGTATTAGCAGAATTAGTAAATTGAAGCAATGTTTTACCTCCTCCATGATTTGTAAAATTCATATTATTGCCTTGATACTGATTCATGATAAAAGTAGTAACAGCATCAGGATTTGATCCTAGCAAATCTAGCGTTCCCATTGTAGATAAACTAGTTGATCCTTTTAAACTATTAAGAGTAGATAAACCATTTGCAGTATTAATTTTTAATATAGGTACATTTGTTGTTCCACTTGCTCCACCTAGCGTTACCAATCCTTGTCCAACACCAGTTCCACCATTTACATTAACGGTGCCACTTCCTGTTATATCAAAACCACCTCCACCAGAACCTCCAATTACATTTGTACCATTAAATGTAATACTGCCATTACCTGTATAAATTACTTTAGCAGCAGGAGCTAAACTTGTACCATTGTTTATAAGATTATTATTAAATATATATGCACCATCTCCAGCAAGAGTAAGAGTCCTAGAAGTACTAGACGCATCTGTGGTTAATCCTACTTGTTGATTAAACGTAAGACCTCCTCCACTAGCTGTAAACCAAGTATAATTGCCACCGCTATTATTAACTCGTAAATTAAAAGTTTGTATAGATGATGAAGCGTTAGTGATTCCGCCAGATGCTATTTCAAGTAACTTACTGCTTGCAGTTGTAAATGTATAAGCATTTGCTCCACTAAAAAACTCAAGTTTTTGAGCTGTTCTTGTAGAAGTTAAATCTACAGTATTAAAATTTGCACCATAGTTACTAAACTGAACAACATCTGTACCAGTTGTAGTGGTAGAGGTTGGTTGAGCGTTATTTGTCCAGCTAGTTGGAGATGTCCATTGTGTGCCAGTATTATTCCATAAGAAATTTACTGCTTGTGATTCTTGGACAGCTCCAGACATTAAAAAAGCCGCAATTAATTTTGCGGCTGTGCTTCTTAGTAACCCTTTTAGTAGGTTCATTTTCATATTATTAGTTTACTCCTTCTTGTTTTCATCTAAATGTATAGACACCTCTTGATAAGTTTTGTTCATTTTATTTTTCTTTGTTTTTTGAACATATGTCCAATCATTTAACATAAAATCCTCTATTACTATTATAGGGTAAGTTTTATTTATATGCAATTTTATTTTTTCTTTATATTTTTTTCTATCTCCAATTTGGCATATAGGAGATGTGCCCCAATTAGGATCATACATCCATAAGTTATTATTATACTCAAAAACACAAACTGCATGACCAAGTATAGCTTCTTTATCGTCTTTATAGCCAAACGTGAAGCCGTAAACACTATTCCAAGAATCTGAGGCAGTTACTAAAAGAAGATTGCATCTAGAGGCGTAAATCATTGCATCAACAAAGCAAGAATTAGGAAGATTTGTTATTGAGTTATATTTTTTTAATTCAAATCCAATTTTTAAACACGAGATCCAAGATACGATTAATGCAAGCCCAACTAGTATTGTTTTCGATTTCCAATTCCAAAGTTTACTTAATATTTTTTTCACCTTCAAGTTGTTTAGCTTGCATTTCTTCTAAAGGATATTTAAGGTAGTTTTTTACTGTTAATATATAATCTTCAATTAAAGTTATTTTGCTTGTCACCCAACCTTCTGTTACTTCTAAAACTGCTTCTGGATTATTTTTCAGCATTTCAATAACTTCAATTGCAGAATCCCTTATTGTTTCAAATTGAGCCAAAGCCATATCAGCTGTATCCTCTATATGGTACTGCATTTCTTCTGGATCATTTGGAAGTTCTGCTACTTGACTTAGAGATGAATCTAATTTTAGAATTTCAACTTGATCAAATTCTGTTTCGCCATCCCATTCGTATTCTTCATTTAGATAATCTGATCCTTGAGCTTTTTTAAGTGCTTCTTGAGAGGGGCGATCAGGAGATCCTGGTTTTGCTGGACGATAATTTTTGCCCATTCTTTTTTTCTTTTGTTGAATGTTATACCAAAGCCCTTTACTCTTTGCTTGTACGTCTACTTCCAAAATAATTTCTTCTTCAATATTTTGTACTGAACCGCAATTAGGCTTTCCACAACTTCCAGTAATTTTACTAACTGGTTTTGCGCTCCACATTTTGCAACTCCAGTAATTAGCTTTCCATTTTGGACCAGGATTATCACAACCATGCCTTGATCTATAGGCTTTACGTCTTTCTGGATTGTCTCTTTTAATAGACATATTTGGATCACCGAAAGTAACTTTTACAATATTACCTTTATCATTTTTTACATAGACTCCAAATTTCTTTTTACTACCAGAAGGTAATCTAAAAGGTTTGTTTAGTGGAGCTTTGCCTTTTTTTGCTGCTTGAATATTGCTAGTAAAATCAATTTCCATATTATTAAATTGAATTACACTTTTTATTTGACAAATTAATAATAAAAATATATCATATATTCATACATAGCTTCCTATTAAAGCAGTTTTGTGGATAGTCAAATAAATCCTCTAGTATCTTAGCTCTGCGATGGCAACGTCTTCGAAGGCTGACGACCATTAAAATATTGCTTGTCTAAAAGCTTGCAATGAAATGTAGGTGTAAGGTATGGCAAAATGCACAGGTATAACCAACCGCGTACCTAGAAATGCCATAGCCATTCTTTGGAAGAAACGCCAAAGATACAGGAGTCAAAAGAAAAGTGGGCGAAGTACTATTCACACCTTTATAAATATACATTTATGAGGTAAAGCCTTCTAGGATATCAAAGAAAAGTTTAATAATTCTTAATACAATATTGAATCAGTACACTTGATTAGTATTTTATAATAAATGTTAATAAGATTTGATTTTTTTCTTTTTTAAAAAGTAAAAATACTGTAACATTACTTACATATCTAACAGAAAGATTTTTAAATGATACATGTAAAGAAAAGAAATAACACTACTGAAAAATTCAACATTGAAAAAATAAACAAAGTAATAGCATGGGCAATTGATGGATACTCTGGAGTAAGTCTAACAGATATTGAGATTAATGCTAAAATAAATATCACAGATGGTGTAAGCACAAAAGAAATACACAACCTGTTGATTGAGAGTGCTGCAAATTTAATTTCTATTGAAAAACCAAATTATCAATTTGTAGCTGGAAGACTTTTGAATTACCAATTAAGAAAAGACGTTTGGAAAGGCAAGCATGCTCCAAGACTATCAGAGTTTTTGAAAGAAAGCATAAAGAATAAAATTTATGATGAAAGTATTTTAAATTACTATTCTGAAGATGAGATTAATAAAATTGGCGAATTTATTGACCATGAAAGAGATTATATTTTTACTTACGCTGGAATCAAACAACTTTGTGATAAGTATTTAATTAAAAATAGAACAACTGGAAAAATTTATGAAACTCCACAATTTGCTTATATATTAATTGCAGCTTATGCATTTGCAAAGTATCCAGCTGAAACAAGACTTAATTATGTAAGAAAATTTTATGATGCTATTAGTAAACACAAAATCAATCTTCCTACGCCAGTAATGGCAGGAGTTAGAACTTCTAGCAGAAATTATGCTAGTTGTTGTTTAATTGGCGTTGATGATACTAGAGAAAGTATTACTGCTAGTGCTACTGCTGTTAGTATGGCTACTGCTAATAGATGTGGAATTGGAATTGACGTAAGTAAAATCAGAGCAATTGGTTCTCCCATCAAGAACGGAGAAGTTGTTCATACTGGATTAATTCCATTCTTGAAAATTTATGAGAGTAGCGTAAAGGCTTGGCAACAAAATGGATTACGAGGTGGAAGTGCAACTTGTAATATTCAATGGTGGCATTATGAAATTGAAGACGTTGTTGTATTAAAGAATAACGCTGGAACAGACGACAATCGAGTTCGTAAACTTGACTATACAGTTGGTATGAGTAAACTATTTTATGATAGAGTTTTAAAAGACGAAGATATCACTTTGTTTAATAATTCAGAAGTTTCAGAGCTTTATGAAGCTTGGGGAACTAAAGACTTTGATAAAGTATATAAAGAATGTGAATCCAAGAAACTAAAAATTAAAAAGAAAATATCTGCTCGTAAATTGTTTTCTCTCATAATTAAAGAAAGAGTTGAAACTGGTCGTATTTATATACTAAATGTTGATCACGCAAATAACCATGGAGCTTGGTCAGATAAAGTTACAATGAGTAACCTTTGTACAGAAGTTATTCATCCAACAATTCCATTAAATGATTATAATGATAAAGATGGTGAGATTGGGATGTGTATTCTTTCGGCAGTAAATATGCTAGAAATTAAAAACTGGCAAGATCTTGAGAAGACCTGCGATCTTATCGTAAGATTTCTTGATGAAATCATTGAACTTCAAGATTACTTTAATGTTGCTGCTGAAAATTTTGCTAAAAAACGTAGAAGTCTTGGGGTTGGAATTACCAATCTCGCAGCTTTCCTTGCTAAAAATGAATTAAAATATAGTTCAGATAAGTCATTATTAGTAATTGATGAATGGATGGAACATTTTCAATATTATTTATTAAAGAGTAGCATTGAATTAGCTAAAGAAAAAGGTAAGTGCGAAAAATTTGATAGAACTAAATATTCTAAAGGTATATTACCTATTGATACATATAAAGATAAAGTAGACGAACTAGTTAAAAGAAAACTATCACTTGATTGGGAAAAACTAAGAAAAGATATTAAGGAATTTGGATTAAGACATTCTACATTATCTTCTTGTATGCCCTGCGAAAGCAGTTCAGTAATTCAATGCTCAACAAATGGAGTTGAACCTATTCGTAGTCTTATCACTTACAAAACTAGTAAAATGGGTAAACTTCCAGTTATGGTTCCAGGAATTGGAAAATACGATGATAATTATGAATTAGCTTACGATTTAAAAGATAATTCTGGACTATTAAAAATTAATGCAGTTATTCAAAAGTATATTGACATGGCCATATCAACTAATGTATACTACAACTATAGCCATTATGAAAACAATGTACTGCCAGACGCTAAAGTAATGAAAGAAATTATGTATGCATATAGTCTTGGATTAATTAGTCTGTATTACAATAATACAGATGATGGAGATAAAGAACAGTCATTAAATCAAAAAGAAGATAGAGATTGTTCAAGTGGAGCGTGTAAACTATAACCATGAAAACAGTATTAAATTTTAAAAACATAGACACTACAAAACAACCATTGTTTCTTGGAGAAGATTTAAATCTTCAAAGATATGATCGGTTTAAATACCCAATATTTTTTGAATTGTTTAAAAAGCAAAATGAAAACTTTTGGTGGCCTCACGAAATAGGTTTAGGAAAAGATCGTAGCGACTATAATAATTTAACAGATACGGAAAGGTTCGTTTTTGATAGTAATTTAAGATTCCAAACTCTTGGAGATAGTATGCTTTCTAGGAGTATTCATTCTCTCAAAGATTATGTAAGTAATCCAGAACTTGAGATTTGTATGAATACTTGGGCGCAATTTGAAGGCATTCATAGCTATTCTTATTCTTATCTTTTGAATAATGTATATCCAGATGCTACTAAATTCTTCGATAGCATTATGGAAGATAAAGAAATCACAAGTCGTGCAGAGTTAATCAGAAATAACTTTGATAAAATTCTTGGAGATGACGACAAAAAAGATCCTAAACAAAAGATTTTTGATGCGATTCTTTCTATTAATGTAATGGAAGGTCTTGTATTTTACGTTTCTTTCGCTTGCTCTTTCTATTTTGGATATCGTGGGAAGATGGAAGGTAATTCTAAAATTATAAAATTTATTCAACGCGACGAAGCTCTTCATTTTGCAGTAAGTCAAAATCTACTTAAAATATTAAGAGATGAAGACAAAGAAGGTTTCACAAGTATAGTTAAGAAAAGTGAAGATAAAATCTACGCTTTCTACGAACAAGCTGCCAAGAATGAAAGTGAATGGTCTCAATATCTCTTCAGTAATGGTAGTTTACTTGGATTAAATGCAGAGGTTTTAGATGGCTACTCTAAATGGCTTTGTGACAGCAGACTAAGAAGCCTGGGTTACAAGAAGATATTTAATCAAAAAGACAATCCTATTGGTGGATGGCATGATAGCTATTTAGATAGTAGTAAAGTGCAAGTTGCTCCTCAAGAAACTGAAATTTCTAGCTATAAGGTTGGCGCAAGGAAAACTGATATAGAAGATGAAGATTTTGGTGATTTAAAACTCTAATAATTATATATTAATGTGTAATTATCTATGTGAATTTAGATATTACATTACTATTTAATCTTGTTTTAGGAGCATTATCCTTCTTGGGAGGATGGTTATTTACTAGAGTATTCTCTCTTTTTGATAAACAAGAAAGTTTAATGAAAGAAATTAATGATAAAACTTTTCATGATTTTATAGCTTTAAGAAAAGAAATGGAATCAGAAGGAAGAAAACATCAACAAGATATTGCTGACTTAGCTTTAAAAATTAGTACAACTTATGTTACTAAAGAATCTTTTGATGATTATTTTGATCGAATTGAATCTAAATTAGATCGTAATTTTGATATTATCCAACAGCATTTAATTAATAAAAAGTAAATTATATATCACCAAGAATTTGATTAAATTTATTATTCCTATATAGGACTAATAATTTATCATTATTCCATCCTTCTGAGAATCTTAATTCGTGTTCAGTTAAGATAAATGTAATTAAAGAGTAATACTTACTAACACCTGTTAATTCTTTAACATAATCTTCTTCTTTTTTATATCTAAAAATATCTTCTATTACTAAAATCCCTCCAGGGTTTAAATATTTATGAGCTATTTTGCATAGATTTATTTGGTCTTCAAAAACATGCGAAGTGTCTTCGAATATTATATCAAATTTTTCATATTCAGATAATGCTTTATTCAAAGATTCACGATTTCTAACATCTATAAAATTATATTTAGTATCATATAAGTTTAAATTTCTTCCTTTCTCAATACAATTTTGATCCCAATCAAAACCAAATAACTTTGCATTTGGAAAATACTCTCTCCAACACTGCATAGAATTACTATCTAGTACTCCTAGTTCGGCTATATTTAGTTTATTATATCTTATATTGGAAAATAATATATTATACACTGCAGTATAAGGGTGTTTATGCCATGATACAGTATTATACGGACATTTATCTGTTGGGTACTTAATACCTAATTCGCAAAGATCAGTTCTAGATTTAGAAGAGTCTATTGTTAACGAATTTATTTTCATTAAATTAATTAATTTTTATCTAATGGATGTCTTTTCCCTTTGCGCTTCTTGCTCCAATTCTTAAAATACTTTTCTTTAACTGAATCTTTACCCATTATTTTTTTTCTTTTTTCAGATAATTCTGCACTTCGATCAAGTAAGTCACCAATATTTCCTTTTCTTTTTCCAGTATATTCGCTAAATTGTTGAGCAGTACAATCAGCTTTTAATGTACCTTCTGTATTTAATTCTGGAGCAGTAAAAACTCTATTCCATTTTATTCCAGTATTATCAGTATATTCATGTTTATCATGAATACTTTGTATTACGCTTATTACTTTACCGTTTTTAGGATGTTGGTATAAGTACTCTGGCATATTATTTTTTAATTATATTAAGGATATCTTCTAAAAATTTCTCAGTAGTAAATTGATCTTGTAATTTTAATCCATTTTCGTTGATCTTGCTCAATCTAACTTTTTCGCAAGTCTTTTCGCAAGCAGAGAGAAAATCATCTTCATTAAAATCATAAATATTACCTTGATTAAAAATAGATCCTTTTTGAAAGAACATGTTATCATATACTTCGATTTTACCAGATGGTTCTACCATAGTAGCATTATCTTTATTAGCCCAATCTCTATAAGCATGAGCATTTAAAATAACTCCATGTTTTCCCATGGCAACAGATTGAAATTCTGGTAATCCCCATCCTTCTCCACCACTCATACCTAGAATAATATCTGCACTGTTAAGGTAATCATTATAAACTTCATTCTTTTGCATCATTCCCAAAAATGATACATTAAAATAGTTTTTACCCTCTAGAATATCATAGATTAATTTTTGCTGATCTTCTGGTTTTAAAAATGGATTGTAAATTGCACATTGTAAGAAATATTTAGAATTATTACCATATTTCTTTAACCAAGCTCTGATTACTTTTTTATGGTGTTTTCTTTTTTCTAGCTTTCCACAAAGATTAAAAATTATTCTATCATCTGTATGATAAGTCTTATTAGTTACGTTAAAATTATATTTATCAAATGGTAATGGAATAAAATGAGTATTCTTACATCCATGTTCTTGGAAGATATTATTTGTATATGTAGATGTAAAGATTGTATTTTTTTGGTTTCTTACAATATTTAATTCTTCTTTAGTTGGCTGATCTAATTCATAAAAAGATAATAGTGTTTGATTATTAGATATACTTTCTAATGAACCATTGAGATGCCAAAGCTTAAATGTATCAGTATTTCTATTATGAGTAGATAGTGTATTTTTAAATTGATCTTGCAGCCAATTTACGAAATCTTGATTTATATTTTTTTGAGAAGCTAAATCTACACTATTGCCTATAAGAAATATACTTGAATCTAATTTTTTAGAATTATATATCTCTCTAAGCAATAATGTAGATAGCTGTCCAAAACTAACTTGATTTACTGGAACATGTAAACAAAGTTTCACAACAAATCTTCAGATTCCTCTTCAACAGCTACCTTAGCAACTGCTTTAACTGGAGCTTTTTGAACTGCAGCTTTAACAGGTGCAGAAGTTTTAGCTACTTGTTTAGTGTCAGATTTAGATAGATAAACTCTATAATCTGGAGCTTTGGGATTATCCTTTTTGAATTTATTAGCAAAAATTACAATCTCTACTTGCTCACCAAGTTCGTCCTTGAAATATCCAGAAAGATACTTCTGATTTTTACCTTCTCTTTTCCAAAGGGCTCCGATATCTCTCTTTGCCCAATCATTATTTTGTTCGCTCATTTATTTCTCCTTATTAGATAGTATCTTGAAAACTAGTACTTTCTAATTTATTTTTAAGAAACTTTAATGTTTTATTATGTAAATTAATTACCGTTTGGGTACTAATTTTAAGTTTCCTACCAATTTTACTCCAAGATACAGTTTTTTTATCTGAAAAATAACGAATTTTAAATATTTCTATAATTCTTTTGTCTTTTAGTTGATCAAGCAAATTGAATACATACTCGCAATTATCTTTATTTAATAAAGATGTAGAGTTCATTATTTGATTTTTTTCCATAATATTTTTTATTGATTCATTTTCCATAGAAATTGTAGTATTATTTTTATTCATGCAATTAAGACAATGAAATCTCATTTGATTTCCTAACCAAGTTGAAAACTTTATATTTCTAGAAGCATCAAAGTTAAGAGCAGATTTGAAAATTACATAGTCTTTTTCTTTAGCTAATTCAACTGGATCAACTCCAACAGAAGACATACTGTTATAATATTTTTTAATCATTGTATAACAAATGCCACTATGTCTATCTTCAAGTTCTTTCATAGATTCATTGCAGTTATTGTCTTTAATATTTTTTATTAAATCTGCATCAGTTAAGTATTGTAAGTCATTTAATTGTTTCATATATTTTCTCCAAAAATGCTATATGTTCATAATACAAGGAGTCAACATCATCTTGAGTTTTCCAAGTATACGAAAGATCTGCACTTTCTTTTATTCTTTTATCGTTTTCCTTTTCTTCAAAGTTTGCTGGAGGAATTAATTTATCATTAGAATCTAATCTTGAGATATGAATTAATATTCCATTCTTCTTTTTAAGCCAAGAAAATTCATCTTCTGGATATTCCATGTATCTAATATCCGTAATTATAGGTAATATATCACTATCTAACAAACTATCTGTATAAGAATCAATTTTATTAGTCCAGTAAGTTCCTTTAGTTAAGCTTCTCTTAACTTTTCCATAAGATACAAGTATAGGTCTAACTAAAGTTTTTTCTTCAATAGTTGGTTTAGTTATATCGACATTAAATTTTTCAATCAAAAAATCTTTTAAATCTTCTTTCAATTTATCAGCAAGAGCTATTCTTTTAGTTTCTATATTTTTTTCAGCTAAGTATCTTGATATAAGATTACATAAGGTATCTTTACCAGAAGTAGCTACTCCAGAAAGTCCAATAATTCTCATTAAGCTATTCTCCTGTATTTTATATTATAGAATTTAAATACCTCATTAGCTTTTGTTCCATAAGAATATTCGTCCGTATAATATACCTCTTTTATGCCATAAGAAGCTATTAAATTAGCACAATAAGTGCATGGGGAAAGATTTATATAAATTGCATAAGGATTGTCATATCTAGAAATACAAGATAAAGCATTCATTTCAGCATGAATCATAAAGTTTCTTCTATGATCTCTGTCTAACCAAAAATTACCAGTAACATTCTTTTTAGGAGCCAAACCATTATAACCAACAGATAATATTCTGCCATCTTTATTTAACACTACAGAACCAACCTTTGCATAAGGATCTTCTGAGACATTAGATATTTCATTGGCAATTTTTTTAGCCATTAGTATAAATTTATTGTTCATTTATATAGAATATTCCGTGTTTAAATGATATAATACATATATATGGAAGTCAAGTCATTTTTAAGCTTTGTAAATCAAATTTGTTTTATCAATTTTATATTGGTGATATGGTTTCATACTGAAGCTTTCTTGGAGTATATTAAACTTTTTAGATTAAATTTTTTATTTAGAGTAAATAAATTTTATGAATATAAGAAAATAAATCCAACTATATTATATACAGATTTTTTATCAATTAAAAATCCAAACTTTTTAAGTAAACTTTTTTCTTGTCCATATTGTTTGAATTTTTGGATAACATTAATTTCTTGCATATTATATAATAATATACTATACTTACCAACTATATACTTAACCTCGATGATTATATACAAAATATTAAGGAGTAAATTTAATGAATAACGTAGCAATCCCTCACATTCAAGAATTTTATAGACTTCTAGAAGAAAATGAAGATATAATTTTTAGAGACCCTACATTAGCTGTTATAAAAGATTACCTAGATACTGCTTATAAAGGTTGCAGTTGTAAAAGGAAAGCTAATGAAGATAAAGCAATTGAATTGTATAAAATACTACATACTAAAGTAAATCAAGAAGTCATTGATGAACTCAAAGCTAAATTAAATGTAAAACAATTTTTATTTTTTCACGAAACAAATCATTTATTTAGTTTGTAATGAATATATATTTTTTTCAATGGCCATCTGAATTAGGTGGAGCAGACACACGACTTAAAGATCTAATTAAATTATTTGGATCTAAAAAACAATTCAAAGTAAAAGTCATACCAAATGATGATTCTAGATTAAAAGAACAAGAAAATGTTGATTTCATATTAAAGAATAATGGACAATGCCTATCTTGGAATAATTTAGATAAAAAATTAGAAGGAGTAGCTATATCATGCTGTAATTTCAGATTATTCGCTGATGAATGGAGATTGAAACGCATTAAAGATTCTGGATTAAAATTCATATGGATGAATGACATGACTGTAAGAATGGCAGAAAAAGAGCTTGAAGCTTTAACTAAAAAACTTATAGATGTAAATTTATATACCACGAAATTTCATAAATCACAATTAGACATGGAAGATAAAAAATTAAATTTAGTTTTTAGAAATAAATTCTATTTTATTCCAAACTATTTTGATTCAAATAATTATAAATATTTCGAAAGAGAAAAAAAAGATACTTTTACAATAGGAAAACATAGCAGACCAGATTGGAGAAAGTTTTCAAACGATTTTCCAGCTTTTTACGAAAATTTAAATCTTAAAAATCCTAGATTTAAAGTCATGGGAGTTGGCAAAGATTTTTCAACTAGATTCTCTTGGTATAATTTTGATCCAAGATGGAGTATTTTACCTCCAAATGAAGAAAAAACTCAAGAGTTTCTAAATTCTTTAGATCTATACATATATAATTCTCATAATTCATTTATAGAAAATCAAAGCAGAGCGATAGTAGAAGCTGGACTTTGTGGTTTACCAATTATCGCACCAAATAAATATTATTTTCCAGAGCAAATACTTCATGGAGAGACTGGTTTTGTATACGAATCATACGATGATTGTAAGAAATACGCTCAAGAATTAGAAAATAATTTTAAATTGAGATTAGAATTCGGTAAAAAAAGCCATTCTTATTTAAAAGATATATATTGCGACGCTAATAAACAATTAAAACTATGGGAAAGAGTTTTTAGCGAAATATATTTTTAATGAAAATCTGTTACTGGTCGATAGCTTGGGGTCAATATTCCTATATACTTCAAGCTTTATTAAAATCATTCAAGGATGTTGGAATCGAAGAAGATTTCCATGTATTTTGTGATAAAGAATTGAAATATGCAAAAAATCATGAACTTGTTTCAAGTATACAATTAGATCATTTACAATTTTTTAAATTTCATTACTTAAAAGAAATAGCAAAATTAGATTATGATGTATTCGTTTTTATTGATGCAGATCATTTTTTTATCAAAAAACCAGATATAAGTATAGAAGAAATTTTAAATGGAGATCCTTGGCATTCATTCTTAGAAAGTCCAATAAATTCAACTAAAACTCAAAGAGCAGATTGGTGGAGTATAAAAAATCAAGACCTAATTAAATATTTTAAAGAATTAGGAGTTGTATCTAACGAAATAAGAAATACAAACGGAGGATTTTGGATTTGTAAAAAAGATTTCATTAACGAGGCTTTTGACTTAGCTTTTAAAGCTCATAATTACTTAAAATTACAAAACCATACAGTTCCAGAAGAAGTTTCAATAGCTTATATATCTCATATAGCAAGTAAAAATATAGAAAATAGATTTGCAGAAAAATATTTTAATTATTGGGCTTCTGATTGGACTAGCAATTTTAATAATATTATTCCAAAAAACCAACCTTGGGAATGGGTATCTTATATGACAATGGAAAAATTTATTATAAATCCTGCAATTGTGCATGCAATGAGAAGTAAAAATGCTCTTATTGAATATGGTAAAAACATCTTGACTAATTAATATATTTATATTATTATCTTACAATGCAAGTAATTTTTAAAGAAGCCCTTGGTTACGATGACATAACTTTATTGCCAAATTTCTCTGATATTTCTTCTAGAAAAGAAGTTAGTACGATCACAAAAATTTCAAAAAACAAATATATTGATATTCCAATTGTGCTATCTCCAATGGATACTGTATCGTCTGTTAAATCTTGTATAAAAATAAATCAAATTGGTGGAGCTGGAGTGCTTCATCGTTTTATGGATATTCATGAGCAAGCTTTAAAAGCTAAAATAATTAAAGATAATAGCAATTTTTGCATAACAGCTATTGGATTAAAAGATGCCGTTAAAAGAATAGAAGGCACTTCTAAATTCACGGATATTTTCTTTTTAGATACGGCTAATGGTTTGGCTAAAAGCGTTGAAGATTTCCTAATATGGTACAAGCAATCAGAATATAAGCAAGATATTATCGTTGGAAACACGCTCACTAAAGCAAGCGTTCACAGATTAGCTAATTTAAGAGCTGATGGATTTAGACATCTTATTGGGCCAGGAAGTATGTGCTTGACTCAAATTAAAACTGGTATTGGATGCCCAAGTGTTACTGGTTTATCTTACGCTTGGACTGCTATTAGAAATTATCAATTAGGTAATTTAGATCATTTTAGACAAGAAAATCCTAAAGAAGAAAATAGACCAAGCATTCTAGCGGATGGTGGAATAAGAAATCCAAGAGATTTAGCTAAAGCTATCGCTAGTGGTGCAGATGGTGTAATCTGCGGTAGAATATTTGCTGGCTTAAGCGATGTGGTTGATGAAGAAAATATTATTGAAAAGGATGGTAAATTATTTGCCGTATACAGAGGAATGGCGAGTAAAGATGTTGTAGAAGATTACGAACTGTATGATGGAAGCAAAAAGAATCTTTTCGTAGAAGGGGATAAGACTATGATTCCACTCATTCAAGATAAATCAATAGAAGATGTAGTTTACGATTTTACTAATGGTTTAAGAAGTACAATGAGTTATCTTGGTTTTAGAACTATAGAAGAAATGCGTGGAGGATTATGGACTGGCAAAATTATAGCAGTAAGAACAACAGCAAATAATATGTACGAAAGTTTTGCTCATGGAAAATAAAACAATTGTAGAATATGTAGTATTACTGTTAAATTATTTTGAAAATAATTCAATATTCGAACTCTCTAATTACAGACAACTATTAGGCATAACTGATAAAGATCCAGATCAAGAAAAAACTATGGTTCTACTTGCTTTGCAAGAATTAGAAAAGAATGATGTGATTAGATCATTAGTAAATAAAAAAAATCAAATTTGGGCTTTGTTTAAACCTTTATCTAGTGTTAACCAGAATTTAGATATAGGCTATTCATTGGCATCTAAAATAGCAGAGACAATCAACCACTATTGCTATGAGTTTAAAACTACAACAGATTTTTGTGACCCAAAAAATATTAAAGAAAAAGATATTTTAAACTTATTAGTTGTAATTAATTACTTAAGAACTAAAAACGATGCCTCGAAACAAACCAGTTAAATTTTTAATAATTTCAGATATACACCTTGGCGATAAAGACTGTAAAGCCGAAGTGCTTTTAAATGTTTTAAATAAAAATAAAGCTAAAACAATTATAATTGCTGGCGATCTTTTTGACCATCATAATTTACATAGGTTAAATAAAGCTCACTGGAAAGTTTTGTCCAAGCTACGCAAGCTTTCTAAAAAATGCAAGATAATCTACTTGATTGGCAATCATTGTTTCCTTAAAGCAGAGTTTATGAGTATCCTTTTAGGTTTTGATTGTAAAGATGAATATATTATAGATTTTAAAGATGAAAAAATTCTAGTAGTACATGGAGATATATTTGATATTTATTTCACTAGATTCAAATGGATAACAAATTTAATTGTTAAGGTATACTACACATTAAGACATTATACTCCATTTTCTGACGATTTCTTTAGATTATTCAAACATCATACAAATAATTTTGTTGAAAAAAGCGGAGATATTAAACGAAATGCTTTAAAATATATTGCTATGAATGGGTATAGCAAAATAATTTGTGGACACACTCACTTACCAGAATATACAGAAAAATATATAAATACTGGAAGTTTTTGTGAGAAGAATATTTCTTATGTTATCATAAATAAAAAGAATCAAATTAAGTTAATAAACATAAATGATATTGACTAAATGTAAAATATAAAGTAATATACTAATACGATGAAAAGTAAAAATAATATTAAATTAAATATCCTAAAAAGAATCATTGGAAGGAAAATGGTTGTTATCAAGGATTATTGTAAAAATGAATACTATTATGGACAAGTAGAATCAGTAGTAGATGAATCTAATGTTTTAGTTAAAAGGCTTTCTGGAGAAAGCGAAAAGATTTCAATTTTTGACTTAAGATCACCTTCGGTAGAATATCCATAAAATGGAAACTGGTAATAATACAACTTCAGAAGAAGTAAAAAAAATTGATTTTAGCCATATAGATACGCCATACGTTAGAGCTTATCAAGGTGCGCCAATACACAGAGTTGCCCCCAAAATGGGAAGAAATGACATCTGTAGTTTAGAAGGTAAAAAATTTAAGAATTGTTGTGGTAAAGAAGGCTATGATTTTTGCAAAAAAATGCTTATGAACTATCTAGAGCAAGTTGCTGAAAAACAAAATGGTCAAAGCAGTTGATATTATTTTTGGTTTAGCTTGGGGAGATGAAGGTAAAGGCAAGATAAGTAATGCTATTGCTAAAAATTACGATATTGTTTGTCGTTGGAATGGTGGCCCAAACGCAGGTCATACAGTCTATCTTAATGATAAAAAATATAAAACTCATATTATTCCTTGTGGAGTTTTTCAAAATAAACCTAGCATTATTGGTCCAAACTGTGTTATCAATGTTGATAAATTCTTTGATGAAATAGAATATTTGGAAAAAGAAGGCTTTAATACTTCTTTAATTAAAGTTAGTCCTAAAGCTCATATTATTACAGAAAGACATATTCAATATGATCTTAAATTCTTAAAACCAAAACTTGGTACAACTGGTCAAGGAATTGCTCCTTGTTATGCAGATAAAGCTTTAAGAGTAGGAAAACTTGCTAAAGATTATTTAGATAAAAAGTATCTTTGGGATGGTGAGCTTCATGGAAATATACTCTGTGAAGGCGCTCAAAGTTTTTGGTTGGATTTAAACTATGGGGATTATCCATATGTTACAAGTAGCGAAACTCTTCCTTATTCAGCTTGCTCTTTAGGTTTTAGTCCTAAAAAGATAAGAGATATTATTGGAGTAGCAAAAATTTATGATACTAAAAGTGGAGTAGACCCTTTATTTTCAGAATTATTATGGCAAGATAAAGATCTTAATAAAATTATAGAGCTTGGAAAAGAATTCGGTTCTACTACTGGTCGTAAAAGAATAGTTAATTGGTTAAGAATAAACCATTTAAAACAAGCAATTAAGATTTCTGGAACAACCAAATTGATTTTTAATAAATGTGATATTCTGCAAGATATTAATAAATATAAGATTATAACAGATGACGCATCTGGTCCAAGCTATATAGATTTTATTGATTTTAGTTCTATGAAAGAGTATATCATTAATGAACTTAAGGATAATTGCGAAATAATATTTTCTGGTAATAGAAATTGTATTTAAATAACTTGGACCCGCGCAGAGTTGAACTGCGGTCTTTTAATAATCTAAATTAAAATACTACAAGTTTAGTTGTTTTTATTTTTAGCTTTATATAGATAAACAACAAACATATTTAGCGATTTTATTTTGAATATTGAATATAAAAAGAATAAAAAAACTTATTATAATCAAACATCTAATTACGCAACTATCCAATAGATGTGTCAAGGTAGTCACGCTGTAGAACTTAAGCTACAGAAGCAGTCATATCAACAAGAGAAACTCTTGCAGAAATATGACCTTTATATTTCGCTGTTTTGGCAGTTAATATAAGTGAAACTTTTTAAGGAGTCCTCGATTCAACCTCCACTTGCATTTTAATTCTGATTTTTAAAATCGAAACCAATTCGGGCCCAATGTTAAAGAACTATATAATATTATACACGATTTTTGACTTTTAACAAATATTCTTATATAATATATTAATGAATAATCTATATGATAAAATACTAACATTATTGAATCAAATAATAGAAAAAAATGTATATTATGATCTTTTAAATAAAGAGAAAATTGATACAGGCGATAGTTGGGATGTGCATCATCTTAAATTATTAAGAGATTTAATCGAAGAATATGAAAGAGAAAAAAATGCCAAAAACTAAAAAACAAAAATATTACGCTATTCACTCTAAAAATGACAACTTTCTTCATGGAGTATTTCCTCTTACAAAAGAAGGATATAAATCAGCAAAAGAATATATAAGTAAATTATCTCCAAAAGGTAAAAGTAATTTTTATATTGCAAAAAAATAATATTTTTCCCAAATAACTCAATGGTAGAGTACCTCGCTGTTAACGAGGCTGTTCTAGGTTCAAATCCTAGTTTGGGAGTTTGGGAGTTTGGGGCGATGGTTGAGTGGTTGAAAACAGCAGTTTACTAAACTGCCGATGTAGAAATACATTCGTAGGTTCGAATCCTACTCGCCCCGATTATAGTGTAATTATTTTCATGAGCGATAAAAACGAAGCTCTTGCAATTTGCTCTGAATTTGCCGAAGAATATGGAATTGATTTAAATGATGACGAAACAATAGTTGTTTATATGGAAAATAAATATGTAAACCAATTAAAAGATATGCTTATTCATAAAAAATACAGAATGTATTCATTTCAAGCCTATGGAAACCGAGCAGTAGTTCAATTTATACCAGAAAAAGCTCAAAGTATTTTTGATTTATAAATAATAGTCTTTATTCTGAATCTAGATTATTAAAATACTTCCAATTCTCTATATTATTTTTACATTTTTCTAGATATTTCTTATATTCATTATGAATATTTTGATGGATTGATGTCATTTTATTATATCCATTTTCAGCTATTTCTTTAGCTTCATTTTGATGATTTATATAATAATTATATTTAATTTTTAAATCATTTACATCTTTACAAATAACCCAATCTTTTCCATTTTCAAAATTTTCATTAAAATATGTATAATGTTTTTCTGGTAACTCTATATGAAAAACTAAACTTTTAAAATAAAATTTTTTAAAAATTGTCCAAGAATAGTCGTAATTAAATTCATGATCCGTTGGCAAATCTAATATAAACTTGTATTTAGAATGCTCGTTAATATGAGATATAGAACAAGTTCCATTAGAACTTAAAGTTAAATTATTCTCCCTTGTAAATAATTGATTAAAACCATCTTCTCGAAGATTATTTATAATATTTTTTCTAAATTCACAATTTAATGAACCCATATATATTAAATCATTAATTTTATTATCCCAATTATATTCTATAGATGTTTTATCAAAATTTTCATATGCATCCATCAAAAGAAAATAATTTGGAATTGTAATGATATTCTTAGAATCATTTTCTAATTTAGTTGAAACTCCAATTTTTATATTATTTTCTTCTAAAATTTTAAAATCTGCATTAGGTATATCATACTCAAAATTTATATATTTAATTCTTTCAGATATTGCAATTAAATAAAATCCATCTCCATCTGGAATAATATGTTTATTAGAATTGAAAATTCTAATTATTTTCATACAACTATAAGCCCACCAAGGAAGTGGTCGCTTTAAATTATAATTTCCAATACTATATGTATGATTTAGCCCCCGTTTACGGCTTTCAAGATTTTGTTTAACATTTTTATCTATAAAACCTCTTTTACGGCTTTCAAGATCTTGTCTAATATTTTTATCTATAAAAACTAATTCATCTTTTTCTTTTTTAATAATCAACATTCTTTTTGTAAAATCTTTTATATTAGGCATTTTGTTTGAATTTTTCTTATATTACACGTATTTTAAATTAAAAATTTGACAAATATGTTATATTGATATATAATATTGAATATGAATACAATTAAAGCTCTATTATTATCTATAGCATTCGTCTCAATTAGTGTCGCTGATGTTGGAACATCAAGTGAAAACAGTCCAGTAGCAGATGGTTTCCTCTGTGCTGGTGATGTTATATTTGTTCGCCCAATTTCAACCGCAGCGACAATCGGCGCTTTCGGAATTTTCGCAGTAGTGGCGCCATTTACTGAAATGGCTGGATGTACAGAAGAAACTTACGAAGGTCTTGTAGAAAAGACTGGTAAGTTTTCTTTTGATCGCGATCTTGGTGATTTTAAGAAGTAATATTTAGTAATAAAAAAATCCCAAATATAGAAATTCCATAAGTAAAATGGATTTAGAATTATTATTTGATAACTATGGAAGTGACAAGGGAACTCTACATGAGGGCCACAGATACGCGAAATTTTATGAAGAACTTATTCCAAGAAATACAAAAACATTGTTAGAGATTGGTATTGGTACAGAAGCAACTTTCAATGGAACATTTGGTTCAATTAGAGCATGGCTTGATTGGCTTCCAGATGCTCATATATACGGGTTTGACTTTGCAGATGCTTCGGAAGATTTATTAAAAAATGATCGATTTCATTTTATAAAAGGAGATCAGTCAAACAAGAATGATTTATATAGACTATATGATTCTATTCCAAATTGCGATATTATTATTGACGATGGATCGCATATAAACTCTCATCAAATTTTATCTTTTTTTGTTTTATGGGATAAAGTCAATCCAAATGGATATTATATTATAGAAGACATACATTGTAAATGGGGAGATCCTCCATTTACTACAGAAGTTCTAGGCAACCATCCAGATTTTTATAAATTTATAGGGAATAGAAACCAAGGAATGGTTTTTAAAAAAAGGATCAAATATAAAACTTGACATAGTTTATATATTGAATATAATATTTATATGAGATATGCACTATCTTATTTTTTATATATAGTAGGAGATGTAATAAGCTTAACTACTATGAATTGGGGAGATGGATACGGATTTAAGATATACAACAAAGTTATGCTTTGGAGTGTAGACTTAGATAAAGAAGGCAAAATCTGGAAACATGTAAATCCCAAAAGGAAAAAGAAAAATGTTAAAAAAAATCCTAAACTTTATTGATGGAGTTTTCGAAGAAGAAAAAGAGCAACCAGTTTTAGGAACTCTTTATAAACTTAAAGAAGAAGATTTTCCTTTTAGATATATCAGATTTACTAATGATTCTTATTCAAATAAACCAGTATATCATTTTAAACATCATCAGCTAAAAGAATATAAATTTAATGACCTATCAAAAGTAGAAAGAAAAGCTAATCAAAAAGAAATAAATATTTACAACAATATTAAAGATCATGTAAATAAAATAGTAAAAAATTCTAGAACTTAATTTGCTAACGAAAAAATGCCAAATAAAATAGTCAATTTGCTAATAGGAAAACGCCAAATAAAGGAGTCAATTTGTGAACGAAAAAATGCCAAATAAAGGTGCTGGCAAAGGAGACAAGGCAAGAAATTGTTTCTCTAATAGGTTTAAAAAAAACTATGATAGTATAAAATGGTCAGAATATAACCGAAAGTCGTTGATTAAAAAAGAATTAAAAAAACAAAACAATTTATCTACATATATTTACAGATAATATAGAGTATTGACAGATTTGACAAAGAGTAATATACTCTTACTATGAGAAAAGGAGTTTGTTGTATTGTATTAAGTCTAACTGAACAAGATAATCCTATCAAGTTCAATACTATGACTTATGCTCGTTTCTCGGCTATGGACAGAAAGGAAGCTCTTTCTACCCTTTCTTCCAGAATATTAAACAATATGCTTACTACATATCACTATATCAAATATTGTGCAGACCATAATCATACTTATAGAATTTCCTCTGATCTATTTCCTCTTATTACTTATGATAAAGCTAATGTAAAGCTAGAAGATTTACCAGATTATCATAAAATATTAGTATCATTTGATAGTATCAAACATCTTATTCAATCTAGGAATGTAAGAGTATCTTGCCATCCTAGTGAATTTAATGTTCTTGCAAGTGATAATGATAATGCAGTAACTAAAACAATCAAAGAATTAAATCACTATGGTTGGTTTATGACGCAAATCGGTTGTCCACTTAATTATGATTCTCCTATGAATATGCACATACATAATTCTAAAGGTAATCTAAATGATATAGTAAAAAAGTTTATGACTAACTTTGAAAAGCTGTCAGATGATGTTAAGTTTAGATTAGTTATTGAAAATGATGATAAAGATACTTGCTGGTCAATCAAAAAACTTATGAAACATTTCCATTCAATTTCTAATATCCCTATCACTTTTGATTATCTTCATCACAAATGCCATCCAGATAATCTATCAGAGGAACAAGCATTTCATCTTGCACGAATTACTTGGAGTAATCATACTCCATTATTTCATTACTCTGAAAGTATTGATGGTCACAAGAATCCTAGAAAACACGCTGATTATGCAAAAAACTTGCCAAACACTTACGGATACGATAAAATAGATATTGACTTTGAACTTAAAATGAAAGAGCAATCCTTTAAGAATTTGCTATGAAAGAAAAAGTTTTAATTATACATAATGTAGGTTATCACGCAGAAGTAACTTTAGCATATTATGGAATCTTGCAATCAAATAATTTCGATCCTTGGATTTATACTACTTGCAATACTTATAATTTTATAGAATTGCTTGAAAAATATAATTTAAATTACATAAAACCAAACGATAAATGTAAAAAAGATGATTTCAAAAAAGCATTTTTAATAACACCTACTAACGCTCTTGCAGATACAAAATTAAATTTTAGACATAGACCAAGAAGCACACCTAATTACGAAAATAATATTATACAAGAATTTAAGTCTAAAATGATACTTTGTTTGCACAGACCATCCAAAATACAAAATTTAGATATTTTTAATGAAGATTTTGATAATCCCATTTTTTTAGGTTTAAGTCCAATGTCTCAAGCATTTGGTTTGAATTTTTTATTTCCTATGGATAATATTATCGCAAATCTTTTACCTCAAAAATTTATTTTAAATAAAAAAGTAAAATTTTTATTAATCGGAAGATGGTATGATTACAATAAAGACATCAGAAATGTCTCAAATCTTATAAAATTAGTAAATTCTAAACTTGATTGCTCTAGAGATTTTCAAATAACAATCGTAGGACAAAATAGCAATCTAATTGATTCTTCCTTAAAAGATGCTAATTTTGTTGAAATCAAATCAGATCTAACGCAAATTGATTTTTATAATGAAATTAATAGTTGTGACTACATACTGAATTTGGGGAATTATGATATATCAAAATATTATTCTGACATTTTAAGTTCAAATTATAATCATATTTCATCATTTAGAAAACCACAGATTTGTAATCAATTTACAAATTTAATTTTCCCAACTCCATCAATAATCTTTTCTGATGAAAATTTTTTAGAAATTTTTGAAAAAGCAGTAAATTTACCAGATAATCAATACGAAAAGATGGTAAAAGATTTTGATATACCTATTTTGAATATGAGAAATCATAACTCAAAAATCCTAGAAAGTATAATTTAATATGATGTCTTGTATAGTTTCTGTAATGAATAGGACTCCTCAACTAGAGCAAATGCTTCCAAGTTGGACGCAAGTAAAAGAAATAAACGATTTTGTAATAGTTGATTGGAGTTCTGATATTCCTATAATAGAAAATTATATAGTTCAGCAACAAATGGAAAAATATAAAAATATTAAAATAATTAGAGTTGAAGGAGAAGAACATTTTTATCGTTGTTTAACTTGGAATTTAGCAAGCAAATATATTAAAAATAAAATAATACTAAAATTAGATGCAGACTCTATTAATGTTGATGCAAGCTGGATTCAATATTTAAAATTTCATAATTCAGCTTTAGATAGATATTATCTTATTGGAATGAATTTTTTTTACAGAGATTCTTCTGGTTTTTTGTTAGTTAATAAAGAAGATTTTGAAGCAGTTAATGGTTATAATGAGAATTTACTCCCAACTTGGGGAGGAGATGATATTGATTTAAATTTAAGATTAGATGATTATTTGTCTAAAAAATACTCATTAGATCAATATGGAATTTTTGAATTTAAAAATTCTAGAAGATTAATTTTTTTTGACATTAAAAGATATATCTATAATATTAGACATTCTGACAAAGAAAGAATTTCTTACCTACAAGGCAAATATCCTTTAGAAGAAGGAGACATAAGAGATAAAATGCACGATTATTCTAATGTAAATAAAGATATTGCTATAAAACAAAAAGAATGGAAGCATAAAACTTATAACATAATTTCTGAATCAGACAATTATATTAAATTAGAAAGATTAAAAACATCAGAAAAACTAGAAAGAAAAAGACTAGAATGATTTCTTGTATTATAGCATTAAAAAATAGAACCGATAGATTAGAACAGATGCTTCCAACTTGGACAAAAATTTCATCTATTAAAGATTTTGTAATTGTAGATTGGGCTTCTGACGAACCGATTATAAATAATGATGTTGTAAAAAAACAAATGGAACTTTACAATATAAAAGTTATAAGAGTAGAAGATGAGAAGTATTATTACAGATGTTTGGCATTAAATTTAGCTTATCAACATACCGATTCAAAAAATAAAATTTTATTAAAATTAGATGTAGATTATGTAAATAAAGACGAATCTTGGTTAAATTATCAAAAGATTGAAAATGGAGAGTTGATTAATTATTTTATTACTGGTTGTGCAACTTTTTATGGTAATTCTATGGGATTTCTTTTTATTAATAAAAAACATTTTGGTCAAGGTTATAACGAAAATTTAAAGCCAATTTGGGGATACGAAGATGAAGATTTATATGATAGAGCATTACAACAAAAAGTTGAAGTTAAAACTTGGTGGCAAGAATTTAAATCTTTGCAAAGAGTTATATTTTTCGATATAGAAAGATATATGTATCATATTCCACACGATGATGAGTTGAGATTTATTCATTGTAATGGTCAAAATAGTGAGAACTTTAGACAAAATATTTTAATTTCTAAAAGGCAAAATACTTGGCAACCTAAAAAATACAAATGTCTTTATGAATCTAAAAATTATATAAAATATAAAAGAATTTATGAAAAATTGTGTTAAATGTAAAATTTTAAAACCTATCACAGATTTTAGACTTCATTCCAAAGGAGAAGGAATTAATTATCGTAGACCAGAATGTATAGATTGCGAAAAAAGCTATCAAAAGAAAAGAACTGCTAGTAAATTTAGAAAAAAAGAAAGACCAAAAATAGGAACTCCTTGTGATTGTTGTGCAAGAACAGATAAAAAATTAATATTAGATCATTGTCATATTACTGATGCTTTTCGTGGTTGGTTATGTCAAAATTGCAATTTAGGTATAGGCAGATTAAATGATTCTTTACAAGGAGTTAAAAATGCTTTAAAATACTTGGAGAAATTTTATGACACATAAGTTATATGAATTATTCGTGGTTGTTTTAGGCGTGATAGCTAATATTGTGCTTATTATAAATGCAATTCATCATTGGTAAAGTTTGACAATACTTAAAATAAATATATAATATAGTATATGGGTATGTTTAATTATATCAAGGTCGAGCAAGATTTACCTCTTAATGATGAGTTAAAAGCTCTTAATGTTGATTTTAAGAAAGAGGAGTTTCAAACAAAAGAATTAGAAGAAAACCTTATGTCTACTTATATTATCCGTGATTATAGATTATTTGAATTAAAAATAACTAGCCATTGGGAAGATAATCCAGATTATGTAAAAGATGGTAGTAGATTTGGTGAATTTTTTAATAAGAATAAATTGGTAAAAGATAGCGAAGAAGAAGTTTTTAGAGATGATTATACTGGAACATTTACTTTTGGAACTTATGTTCTTGGTCAAGATAAAGAAAGCTATGATTGGTTTCCAGATTGGAAATGTGTTGTAGTCCAAGGTTTATTAACAGAAATATCTCTTGTTAAACCAGTTGATCGTAATTCATCTAAAGCTAGACTAGAATTAGATGAACAATTTAAAAAACAATTAGACGATCACGAAAGAAAAATGAAATGTCCAGTTTATAGTTTTTATTTTAAATATTATGTTAAGACTATGAATCTAGTTGAATGGAAACTTTCTATTGGAATTGTCAAGATTATCAATTTCTTGAATTGGTTACAATGGAATGGCATTAGAAAATTAATAAGGATTTTAACACCAAGATGAAAAAAAATAAAAGAAATAAAAATAATTGCAATATCACTACTCTTTGGCCTACGCTTGAAGCTATGAAAAAATATTTATTTATAGATTTAGAACGGCAAGAAATCTTTAAAGTATCAAATGGAAAAAAATTTAAAAAATCTATATTAGTTGGAACTGGAAAATATGCTAAACCATACATTGTAATAGCAATTAAAATGAATAAAAGAAATTATAAATTAAGACTACATCGTTTATTCTTTTATTGGAAACATAATTATTTGCCACCTTTAGTAGATCATATTGATACAAATTCTTTCAACAATAATATAGAAAATTTAAGAGAACTCAATACTTCTGCAAACACTAGAAATTCTCATAAAATAAAAAAGAAAACTTCATCAAAATACAAAGGAGTTTGTTGGAATAAACGAGATAAAAAATGGCAAGCAAATTTAACTTTAAATTATAAAATGATTTTTCTTGGTCATTTTGATAATGAAGATGATGCTGGTCAAGCATATAATGACGCAATAAGGAGATATGGTTTAGAAGAAGCATCAGTAATGAATGACACTCCTCAAGAAAGAGCTAGAAAAAATATTCAATTTGCCCCTTTGCCACCAGAGATGAATCATATCAAAGATTTGTTTCTAAATATTGAACCTTTAGTAGATTTTAAATGAAGAAAAAACCTCATATTCTAGAAGTTAAAGAGCAAGATGGATACCAATATATCGAATTACCAGATTTTTTAATTAAAAAGATGGGATGGAAAATCGGTGATACGATTGATTGGCAAGACAATAAAGATGGTTCTTGGAGTTTGATAAAAGTCACAACCCCTTCTAAATCAAAAAAAAACAAAATTTGACAAGTTGGTTAGTCCAGTATATACTGGAAGTATGAAGCTACCTACAATTTATAAAAAGACTAAAACTGGCAAAGTCCAAGAATGGACTATTGAAGTTAAAGGAAACCAATACCGCACAATTTCTGGTCAAACAGATGGCGAAAAGATTACTAATAACTGGAGCGATTGTGATATTAAAAATGCTGGCAGATCAAACGCCACAACTCCAGAAGAACAAGCAATCAAAGAAGCAGAAGCAAAACGCAAAAAGAAATTAGAATCTGGTTACTTTGAATCTATCAAAGATATTAATAAAACTCAATACTTCGAGCCAATGCTTGCACAAAAGTATGAAGATCACGAAATCGCTTATCCAGTTTATAGCCAACCCAAACTTGATGGTATTCGTTGTATCGTAACTAAAGATGGAATGTTTAGCAGAAATGGTAAGAAGATTATTTCTGCACCACACATTCGCCAGAATCTAGATTTATTCTTTAAAGATTATCCTAATGCAATTCTTGATGGTGAGTTATATTGTGATAAGTTTGCAAATGACTTTAATAAGATTTGTTCTCTTGTAAAAAGAACTAAACCTACTGATGAAGAACTAGAAGAAAGTGCAGATAGTATTCAGTATTGGGTTTATGATGCTCCTAGAATCGGTTTATTAAATGAAAAAGATTTATTCTATGAGAGATATGAATTATTTTCTAATGCTCTTACTAAAAGGAAATATATTAGTATCATTATAGTAACTACTCTTAAAGTAAGTAAAGAAGAAGAACTTACTCAAGCATACGAAATGTATGTGGAACAAGGTTATGAAGGTCAAATGGTAAGACTAAATAGACCTTACGAAAATAAGCGTAGCAAGTTTCTCTTGAAAAGAAAAGAGTTTATGGATGCAGAGTTTATTATCAATGGAGTTAAAGAGGGCGAAGGAAATCGCAAAGGAACTGCTGGCTATATGGAATTTACAAATGCTAAAGGCAGATACTTTAAGAGCAATATCAAAGGAGACTTTGGTTATCTCAAAGAGCTTTACAAACAAAGAAATGAATTAGTGGGCAAGAAAGCTACCATAAAATTCTTCAATTATACACCAGATGAAGTGCCAAGATTTCCTTATGTTGTTGCTATTGATAGAGATAGCTACGAATAAAATATTATTTGACATCATTTTAAATTTAATTTAAATTCAATATATGAAATTAATCGAAAAACCAATCAATGTAGTCGAGTCCGATAGTTTTGAATCCGTAAGTTTTGGAATCAAGCAATCTGGACTTCCTTATATCTTTAACATCCTTCGCAATCAGTTGTATTCCAACAAACCTCTCGCAGTATTGCGTGAGATTACTTGTAATGCACAAGACGCTAACATCGAAGCAAAGAGCAAGCGTCCTATTGAGATTAAACTTCCTACAAAGCTAGAACCTACCTTAACTATCAGAGATTTTGGTAATGGTCTTTCTGCTGATGATATTAAGAATCTTTATTGCTACTATGGTGAATCTACCAAACGCAATAGTAATTCTGCTATTGGATATTATGGCATTGGCAAATTCGCACCATTCAGTTATGGTGATAACTTTGTTTTGATTTCTTATCACGATGGTAAGAAAACTACTTACAATGCTTTTATTGATGAAACTAAAATTGGTAAGATCGTAAAGCTCAAGGAAGAAAAATCTTCCGAGCCTACTGGCGTATTAATTTCTGTTCCAATCAAAGAAGAAGATACAGAAACCTTCTTGTCTACTGCTCAAGAATTGTTTAAGTATTTTAAGAACAAGCCAATTATCAAAGGTGCAAGAAAAGAAGATTTATCAGAAATCTATGATCGCACACCAATATTTAAGGGTAATGGTTGGGCTTATTATAATAACTCTAGCTATGGTAAAGAATCTGTTGCTATTATGGGAGTTGGTTATCCTATCGAAACTAGCGATGTGCAATTCAAAGAAGATTCTGATGAGCAAAGTATTTGCTCTCAAGGATTTGAAGTCGAGTTTGAACTTGGCGAACTAGATATTACTGCAAGCCGTGAGAATCTAGAATATACAGAAAAGACTAGAAAAGCTATCAGAGAAAAGTTTCGCAAGATTAAGAAGGAGATGGCAGAGTGCATCTCTCAACAATTTAAAGACTCTACAAATATCTATGATGCTAAAGCTCTTTATAATGAAGTCTTTGGAACTTATGGTAGTTTGGGCTATATTGTTCGTAGTGCTTTGAGTAACAAGGTTACTTGGAATAGCAAAACTATTACTGACAATCATATTGATTTCAATGATAAGATTGGTAAGATGATTGAGAATGGCAAATTGACTTCAAAGTTTTATCAGAAGTCTCGCAGAAGCACAAAATTAAATTCAGAGAATGAAGCTAAAAGGATTCTTTGTGAAAAGACGCATAAAGTCCTAATCAATGATACTGGTTCAGCTATGGGAGTGACTCATCGTCTTGCTACTCTTTGGAATGAACTAGGAGACAAGATTGATGGTGCTTATGTATTTACATTCGTAGATCAAGCAACGAAAGATACCTTTAACAAGGAACTTGGTATTGTTGATGAGAATTATTTGAATCTTTCTGATTATGAGAAGATTACAATTCAAAAGATCAATTCTGGAACTAGCGTTGTAACCAGTAAGAATCCAAAACATTCCTCTCAAATCTTTAAGTTTAAGCGTAAAGATGCTACGAATTGGGGAACTAATTCTAATAATTGGGAGACTATGGCTATGGATTTAGCAAATGATACTGCTATCTATGTAGAGATCAGCAACTTCCAAGCTCAAGGTAAGGAACACGAATTTAGAAATGGAACTCTAAAAGATATTCTTGAGAAGTATGAAGAACTTACTGGCGAGAAACTTCCAGAGATTTATGGAATCAAATCCAAAACTTTTGAATCCAAGAAAAAGATTATCAATAAAAATAAAAATCTTACAAACCTCTGGAAACATCTTGAAGATGGAATCCGCAACGAGTATTCTAAACTATCACAGCAAATCACAGACAAGAATCATTGGGACAAACATAATAGAGAAGATGATAACTTTAGTGATATTGCTCAAAATATGCACAAGAAAGAGTTGCACGAACTTATTGAGAATGAAAATTCAGAGTTTGCCCAATATTTGAGTGCGGTTATGTTCTATGCAAAATCAAACTTCAAGAAGGTTGGTGAAGCTCTTGAGTTTTTAAAATTGGCTGAAATTGATATTAAATTCGATCAAGTCAATCCAACTTATAATTTGGATACTCTATTAAAGAATGTCCAGAGCAGATATGAAATGCTCGGTGCATTTATCCCTCATATCAGTATGTGGGAGATCAACGAGAAACATAAAATGATAAAGATTGTAAATTACATAAATCTTATTGACAAAAACTAAAAAAGGAGAGAAAATACAAAAAATGAAAATACCATACATATTAACAGATCGTAGTCTTACCATCGTTCTTAACGATGAGCCAAAGACTATCACTA